>Ga0105126_1000002_pt1 | contig 281417 bp, 253 predicted proteins | sample LS_171metaG_FD_91488 | JGI IMG/M metagenome (GOLD analysis project Ga0105126, IMG submission 91488) | Switchgrass associated microbial communities from Austin, Texas, USA, to study host-microbe interactions - LS_171 metaG | ecosystem: Host-associated > Plants > Phyllosphere > Phylloplane/Leaf ...
GTCAAGGGGAGGATGGGGAGGGGGGTTTTTTTGGGCTGGCGGAGTCTGAATTGGTCCGCTAACCACCTGAATTAAAATGATAATTCTTTAATTCAAATATTCTTTGGTGCCTAAGAAGGTGCCTAAAACTAATTTTCATTTTATCGGTCCGCTTGGCCTTATCTTACAAGGCTACTTAGGAGAAGGCGAGAGCTGGTTTCGACAATCACCTCGCCGGGTTCCTCCGCGATACGCAGCATAAGCCCTTGAGCATTAACGGCAGCTATCAGCTCAGCGAACTCGATACCGTCAACTTCGACCGCGATTTTCCCCATGTTCAGCGCCAGCACATTGATGCTGTCAAAGTTAAGGTTCAGATCGATTTTCAATGTGCTTTTCCTCCCGATACCGGCCTGTTGTGATGCGGGTTATGGTGCTGTATCCACTGCTTACTATCAGTCCGGTTGCACGGCGGGCACGCAGAATGTCGATGGCACCAATCAGTGAAGAGCGTTCGGTGAGGCTGAAACGGTAGTGGTCGGTGCGCACCAGCTCATACCTTTCCACAATGAAATTGACAGCATCGCACAGGCAAATACCGGCGTTTATGTGCGCCTGAATCACGCTGTCGTCGCCAAACGGCGTGTCGTTGAGCGTGAGGCCATAGTGTTTATCCAGCAGATGTGTGAGTAGCAACTGCCAGACCTGCACGGGCGACGGGCATGGCTCAGCCGCCAGTGGCTCGGGTAGCGATAAAGTTTGCATTGGGTGTGTCCTGTTTTTGGGTGGTGGCCGGTCAGCCGGTTACAGTCGAAGAGGGATAAATCGCGATGTAGACATAACCGTGTGAGCCAAGCGTGTCAGCTTCGCAGGTCAGTCCAATGTGATTCAGGGGAGCGCGTTGCTGATGGCGAGGATTCAGCTCACCGGCTGAAAGCATCTGTTCCAGCTGTTTCATTATCAGCGGAAAAGCCTGGTCAAGGCGCAGTGCTTCATCGTCGCTGAAGTCGCCGGTAAATCCTGCCCGGTCAGCTAGAAAGTGCAACCGGTTGCCTTCCTGCACCAGCCTGGCACCGAAACACGCTGTTTTACCGCACGGCAGCCCCCATTGTTCAGAATGCATATATCCTCCTTCATGACCAGCCGCGTTCGGCGAACGAGACAATCTCTTTGCTGCCGACAATCAGGTGGTCCAGTACGCGCACCTCAACCAGCGCCAGCGCTTTTTTCAGCCGCTCGGTGATGCGACGGTCGGCATCGCTGGGCTCTGCATGTCCGGACGGATGGTTGTGGGCAAAAATGGCAGCGGCGGCGTTGTGCCGCAATGCGGCTTTAACCACTTCTCGGGGATGAACTTCCGTGCTGGTAATGGAGCCGCAAAACAGCGTTTCGTGTGCCAGCAACCGGTTCTGATTATCCAGAAACACCACCATAAACACTTCCCGCTCCAGCCCGGCAAGGTTCAGTCGCAGCCAGTCGCGGGTGAGTGCTGCCGAGGTAAACGCCACGCCAGGTTCGCGCAGGTGATTTTCGATAAGCGTCAGGGCGCGTTTTATGGTGCGGTGTGAAGTGAGTGGATGAGGTAATGCAGTCATTTCCATAATGTTCTCTGCCGTCAGTCGATGATGTGCATAATGGCGTTGCTTTCAGGATGGCTCAGCGCAAATTCACGCAGGTGATAGTAGTGTTCGCTCATAGCAGGGCTGCCGGTTCTGCAGGCATGGTGGCTCCAGTTCAGCAGACAAACGGTGATACCGGCGGCTTCGCTGCTTATCTCCGAACTGTTGCCATTCAGCTTGTTGAACACGGCCCAGTTATCTTCGCAATCAGGTGCGATGAAGGCATCGCCGTTGCTGAGCGTGTAATAATTCCAGTACCCACCGTTGTAGGCGTCGCACAGGCGATCCATCCAGGCGAATGCGCGAGGCTCCAGCAGCATCCATTGGGGGATTTTGCCGAAGTGTTTCGGCCAGAAGTTAAGACGCTGTCTTTCCGGTACGGATGAAGCGGTGACGGGTGATGTATTTTGATTCATGGCGATTCCTTTTTTGTATAAAGCAAAACGCCCCGCTCTTTCGAACGGGGCGTCTGCGGGTGTGATGTCAGTGGTGATGAGTCTTCAGTCGGGCAGTGTAAATTCATTGCGTTTGCCGTTGGCCCGGGTAACGGTTAGCCGGATAACTCCAGCCTCGTCATCAATGGTGATATTGTCTGCGTGGGAAATATTCGAATTGTCATCGTCGAAACAATTCTGGTGAGGGATGGAGAGGCGGCTTGTTTATCGATATACCACAGGTTCGCGGCTGTTTAAGGTGCATCTGATGACATCAGAAGACGTAACGGCTCATCTCCCTGACGCGGGTGTAGTTCACGGCTTTGAAAAAAAAGGTTAGGCTTGTTTCTGGATTGCATGGAAAAAAAATTCTATCAAAGTGATTTTAATCACTTTTTTATATTGTATTTTATGGTTTTCGTGTTTTTTAATGAGTTAAATTAATCTGTCTCTTTAGTTTCTTTTTGGTGCTGTATATATTTTCGTTCTATCCACCAGCTAAGATGACAAAGGGACTCCATGTCTACGCTTCGTTTTATTCCTCTAGATGCTTCTGAGTCGGCTGTTTTGAAAGACTCTCGTTCGCTTTTACCTCTTGATGTTTATAAAAAAATTGCTCAGTTTATTCGCCAGGCCTTAAGCAATATTCCCCAATCTGCTGTTTCGCCCGAGCTTGACGATGTACGCAGCCATAATGCGGTATCTGTCGATGGTGAGAGAGGTACAGGAAAAACGTCTGTGCTGGTTAACCTAAAAGAGTATCTTCAGCAGGATCATAAAGATTTGTTGAATGATATACACATTCTTAAACCGGTTGATCCCACCCTACTGGAAGATAACGAATCACTTTTTCTCCATATCATTGTCGCCGCACTCCTGTCTGATAAGGCAATCAAATTGGCGCAAAGCCAGTCGCCAGCCAAAAGCCAGGCGTTAAATAAAAGCCTTGAATCACTGGCACATGCATTAGCTTCTGCCGAAACACAGAGCGCTGATTACGGCATGGATAAGCTACGCGCTATGTTCGGCAATCAGCATCTGGCCGACTGTGTGCAGCACTTTTTTAAAACTACTCTCGAACTGCTGGATAAAAAGCTGCTGGTATTGCCGATTGATGATGTCGATACCTCTTTAAATCGTGCTTTTGAAAACCTTGAAATTATTCGCCGTTATCTGACAACCCCGTATGTTTTGCCGATTGTCAGCGGCGATCGCGATCTTTATCGTGAAGTCACCTGGCGTGATTTTCACGGACGTCTGACCAAAGATTCCCATTATCGACCGCGCGAGGCTTACGACAGAGCCGTAGATCTGGCTATAGAATATCAACGCAAGCTGTTACCGTTGCCGCGTCGTCTGGTGATGCCGGAAGTGAGCGAATACCTGAAGGAAAAATCGGATAGAGCGATCAATCTGGAACTGAAAGGAGAGAAATTAATCTCTCTCAATAATTTCTATATCTGGTTACAGATGTTTATTTCCGGTCCGGTGAATGGCCTCGAAGACAGCCAGCTTTCCTTGCCAATACCTTCAATTCGCGCGCTGACTCAGCTGATAAACCACTGTGGCTCATTGATTCCAGATTTACCCTCTGCAATTCGCAACGCGTCTGATGAATTACAGGTTAGGCGGCTTTGGCATATGCCGGGGATAAATCCACAAGCATTCGATACTTTTTATCAGGAGTATCGCCAGCAGAGCATGTCATCCAAACGTGACTATGCACGTGCATATCAACGATTTTATGATGAGCAGCAACAGTCCATAACAATTGAAGAGTGCACTCTGGACTCGGAGGAAATAGAAAGATGGGAACAGGCGCTTCTCGATTACTTCCGTTATGAAGTCAAGGCTGGAGCAGTATATCTGGTGCTGCTCGCTAGTCGCTACTGGCAGTCACTTAAAGATAACCGTTCAGATATGGTTGGGCGATCCGTGCTCGACACCCCGCTGTTTAAACCGCTAATTCACGGTACCGGCGATCTTAACCATTTTGCAAAAACACACGATTTTTCTGAATGGATTAATCGCCTGCAGGGGCGACTGCCGGATAGCTGGCTTGGCAGTCTGCAATCTCATCACACGATCCTGCCTTATCCAGTGGCAGAAGTGGGGGTGAATACCGCAAAGAACTGGGAATATTGGCTGCAGGTGCCGGATGAGGTGAAAGAGCAGGACGTGGGCGACAAAATTATTTTTCTGGTCTCTCTGTCGATGCAGTACAACTTCTATACCAACGCCAAACAGTCACTGATGATGAATATCGGGCGTATTTTTGAAATCGTCGTTGCCAGTCTGTGCAGCGATGTGCGCCTGATTGATTTACAAAGGATCATTCAGAACGCGCCCTTCTTCTCAGCCAGAGCGCTGGCACCGACTAAAAATGTCACGGTGACAGAAGAAGATAATAGGAATAAATTCAATGACGAAACTGAGGCGGGCGATTTCTACCAACTGCGAGGGGATGTCGTGGATATCCAGGAGAACCACCTTGCGGAGTTAGTGCTTAACATTTCGCAGTGGCGCGAGCGTCACGATCTTAACAATGTGCGCTTTTCACCATGGCTGGTCTATAAGGTCTTCAACAAGGTCTTTAGTCAGGCGGCAAACACGGTATATTTTCCCAGCGGTTCCAAAGATATTGGTAAAGCGATCGAAAGCATCGGCAAAGTTTTTTATTCAACGTGGTCAGCTTTTGGCAGTTTCGAGAAGGGGCGCCTGTTTGGTCTGCCGGAAGTGGTAGCTACAGTAAATTTAAATTCTCCCTATAACTTTGTTAGTAATGACCATTTCAATGTCAATGTCGGGCCATTCGTTGTCAGAGCAGAACAGGTTGCGCCAGCAAAAAGTAAATACGCTGCGAGTACGCGGACGGCCAGCTATTACTTGGCCGATCATCCTCTTAAACTTTGGATAGAGGAAGCGCTGGCGGTATTTGCTCCCGCCCCCAAAAAACAAACCCCGGACGCTGAGGTTAGCGATCCTCGTGTCTGGCTACGTGAAAAATTGGGGTTGGAGAAGGATACACGTTTAACGGATAAGAGAATTGCGGCTTCATTGGGAAATTTTAATAATGATGAACGAGCGAATTTACTGAATGAGATGTTTACTTTATACCCTGATTATCATGTGACCGATCGACTTCACGATATCATCGACCAGATGAAGGGGGAAAGATAGTGCTATTAAGGTCACTTTCAGAACATGCTGCCGGATGTTTCTACGGCAGCGAATTGCTAGCCTCACAGCTGTGGCTTTTTTTGCAGCAAACCGCAAGCGGGGATGAGACTCAGCGTGTAAAGGCGTTACAGGAAATCTGCTATCAGCAGTTGATTGACAGTGTGGACAGTCGCCACCCGCGCCGTTACCGCCTGAACGATATCAGCCAACTGATGAATCAGCTCTGCGATGGCGAACTTTTTCATACGGACAGACTACCTTGGCTAACCAAGCTTTTTGATCAATTGATGGTGCGCAACGGCGATCTAATCTGCTATCGCGAAACGGAAGTTCAGGCCTATGCCCGGCTGACGGCAGAGTTGGACCCGACGCTGTTGGTGGCTTGGAATCTGAGTCAGTGGCTGGAAGAGAGCAGTAATCCCACGGCAAACGATATACAGCGTATTGTGGCTGTTCAGGACACCTTTTTTGCACCTCCGGGTAATCCGGTACAACCCTTTGCAGAAGGGCATGTACATATCGGAGGCGTAACCGCTGACAGCGCAATTCTTGATGAATACCTCTTGGCAGACCCGGCCTCAAAGCTTCCCGAGAACAAGCGTTCAGCTCCCTGGCATCTGCAGCAGACCTCGCAACTCAATAACCTACTTGAACGCTTAAGAGCATTATTATGGCTGCTACTGGATGGCAAAAGTGATGATCCGGCCACCTGCATTTACCAGCAATCGCAGCGGGAAAATTCCGCCGCACGAATGCATCCGTGGCAAGAAGAGTGGGCAAATCTCGTTCCGCAGCTCTTAATGCCGCTACATAAAGCCAGACTTCCCGACTGGGAAATGACGGCAAAAATCCATGCCGTAAATGAAGTGGGTTCCCCTGGCTGGCTGCTCAGTCAGTTCGCCGTGGCGATGAAGTGCAACTTACGCGGGCGCTGGTTGTGGCTGCAGCTCTATCTTTGCCGCTGTTACCGCTCTTCTCAGGCCACACCACAGGTTCGGGTCGCCATTCTCTGTTGGTATCAATCGCTGAATGAGTTTCGTCGACGGCTGATTATGGATGGTCAGGGGTTGACCCGGTTCTCTAAACACTATTTTAACGGACCTTTGGGCAGGGGAAGCAAGGCATTACGCAAAGACAATATAAGACAATTATTATCGGTGGCTGGCGATGTGGTTGAAATTAAGTCGCATCCGGGCGCTTTCAGTGCCGACTTTGCCGCAGATTTTGCTACCACGCTGGCGCAGGAGACAGGTTTCACACTACCTGAGGCGCCTTATATCTTTGGCGAGCATGAAATCGTGCCGGATGCGAAAGTACATAACTATATGCAGCAGCTTGAGCGCTGGCAGTTTTGCGGTCATTTTTCGCGCTCGGCAATGCCCCTACAACGTGGTAGAGCACCAGTCGCTAATATGAGAGAACTGTGGAAATCAGCCATCGAATTGATGAAAAAAGCAGACAATACATCCGCCTGGAACCGGCGTGAATTCATGATGGGCTATCGTAATCCGCATTTTCACTTTCAGCCCGCGCGATGGTTTCGCGGGCTGGACGTGGCGGGGGATGAAAATGATCTGCGCATCGAATGGTTTGCCCCAGTGCTACGCTGGCTGCGGCGGGGGTTAATTTCACGCCCTGAAGGTGAGTGCGCTTCGGCTGGTTTCCATTTGAGCATCCACGCCGGGGAGGACTATTCCCATCCTCTATCTGGCCTACGACATATTGATGAGACGGTCCGTTTTTGTGAAATGCGCGACGGCGATCGTTTGGGACATGCTTTGGCGCTGGGCATTGAACCGCAGTGGTGGATGGCGCGTCAGGGCGAAATGATTCTACCAGCAGACGAACATTTGGATAATCTCGTCTGGCTGTGGCATTACGCAGTTACGCTAAGTGGGCGTTTACCCTTGGCGCAACAGGTGCAGCCCCTGTTAGCTCGTAGAATAGCCCGCTTCTTTCCTGCATCTGGCTGGCACAACGTTCCTGACCTTGCTGGCGGCCGTCACTCCGCTCCGCTCAAGCATGAAAGCGTCAATCCCGAAATCCTTTTTCGCGCCTGGTTACTGCGCAGAAACTGTCATTTTCGATTGACGCAGTTGCATGGTGGTACTCCTCTCAGCACACTTGAATTCAGCGCCTTACCCGATTTCACCATCTTGAAGAGCCCCGATCCTGCGGCGGTGCTGTATGCTAATCGTCACCAGCACCTGTCTGCCGCAAGCGCTCAGCCGTTGGTAATTGTGCGTATCGGCGATGAGCGGCAAGCGCAAAGCGACCACATTGCTCAGGGCGGAAAAACCACCATGGGAGATAGCGGAATGCTGGAGGATATTGATACCCCCGCAGAGGTGGAATTTATGCATGCAGTGCAGGATTATCTACTGGATCGATACGATCGAATCGGCTTGATTATTGAGACCAATCCCACGTCAAATATCTATATCGCCCGGCTCGAAAAGCACAGCGAACATCCTATTTTTCGCTGGAGCCCGCCTGATGAGACATTGCTAGCGGTGGGTGAAGTCTATAACCGTTTTGGCTTACGTCGCGGCCCGATGAGGGTGTTAATCAATACTGACGATCCGGGCGTGATGCCTACTACATTACGTACCGAATTTTTATTACTCCGTGAAGCCGCCATCGAATCGGGTATCAGCCGAACAGTAGCTGAGCGCTGGCTGGAGCAGATCAGACAGTATGGTATCGAGCAATTTCACCGGAATCACATGCCTGTTTTTACCCCACATTAAGGTGTTATCAGATGGACAAAGAACCTAAAGTCATAGCCAGCTTCCCGCAGTTAATAGGCTGGTTTGATGACAAAGCCGAAAAACTGTTGGATAAAAGTAAGGAGGTACGTATGCTCAGTTACCTATTCCGGCGTTTGTCGCTTTATTTCGGCAGTGCACTCTGTTTCTTCATTTTATGCCTGGTAATGACGTTCACCAAAAATGTGACGCTCGTTATGGTCAATGATTGGTTGAGTTCTGTACCAGAGGCTTTGAGGTGGTGGGAAGGGGTTGTACTTCTGGTTATTACTGGCTTCTTCACTTGGTACTTTCGCCAGCGTGACCGGATTGCGGCTATCATATTTTCCAGTTTAATACTAATCGCCTTGATGACACTATTCTTTGTGGTTTTAACTGCAGAACAACCGGTAATCGTTGGGATTTCGCTTGCAGGAAGTGTGACAATCATGGCTTTGATTGCTAATAAAACCCTGGGTTTCACTCGCCGTGACGAGCGTTATCAACTATTTAGAAATCGCGCTGAATTTTTGGCTACTTTTTATAGATCGCAGCAAGCAATGAATTCTGTCTTTACGCAGGAGAATTTGCAGGAGTTAAAGCAGTTTAACGAAGATCTATGGAGGACCAAGCAAAGTGATACTCTGAGCGATTCATTTTACCTCTTGAAGAAGCTTGAAGATAAACTTAGTAAAGATTGACGCACTTCAGCGATCTTTTCATATCTTTTGGGGTTTTATAATAAAAAATCCGACCCATTTTTCGGCTAAGTTTTGCAGATAATCAAGATTATTCCCTGGGGTTACCTCTGACTCTACAGCAGGCTGAGCTCAGGGAAATGCGAAAACGGATACTACGTCGTGAAATGGAGAATTAAATCCTAAAAAAGCTATCGCGCTCTTGATGTTGGCCTCCCTCAAAAGTTTACGATAATCGACAGTTTGAGGGCGCAGTATCAGGTTGCGTCACTGTGCCGGTTGTTTAGTGTTCACCGAAACAGTTATCACAACACACGTAAAAACAGCAATGAGCCCGATGCTGACCGTGCAATCAAACGCAGTCTTGTCAGTGAGGTCTGGAATGCCAGCGATACTTCTGTCGGCGACAGAAGTATCGCCACGATGTTGAACAATAAAGGCCGAAAGCTTGTGCGATGACTGGCCGGTCGGCTGATGAAGGAACGCTGTATTAGCAGTTGTCTGCCATTAGATAACTGTCTGCTTTGTCAGGCCCACAAAGATGGCACACCAAATAACCCTGCTCATCGGTAATCAGCTGTGCGCCCACATCTGCGGGAGTTGCGACAGCGGAAAACGCCAGTGACAGGCTTAGGGCGGCGAACTCTTTGTGCCGAGTAAATAACTCATTCATGATGTTTCTCTCAGATTGGATTCAACGGTTGGTGGTGATAATGCTGGTGGAATAATTTAGCCGTAAGTAAACATGCCCTGGTTCGTATAAATCCGCGCCTCAATAATTTTGCACACGATCCCCTGCTGCCACAGCGTATTGCCAAAGCGCCACGTCAGGCTTTCAGCGAACTGCATTCCGCGCGGTGTGAATGCTTCCTTGTTCGGCCACCATCCTTCCATCTGTTGCCCCTGAATGGTGGTTGTCCCCTGTTTAAGTTGTGGGCATTTGCCACGGTTCACATCAATCTTCTCAATGCGGATGTTGTCCACCCTAGCTGTCACCGTAACGTAGACGCAGTCATTGCACTCCCAGCCGCTTTTAGTGATATCGACCTTGATGGGGTATTTGTCCTCATCCGCTGCGTGTGTAGGTAAAGCAACGAACGATGCGCTGGCTAGCAGCGCTGCTGTGATTATTTTTTTCATGTTTTCTCCGGATGTGTCAATTCCTGCGAATCATCACATTGATATTTAATGATTAAAATGAGTAATGGGTGATACCTGCCGAATTCTATAATCCAGTGTTGGTGGGGGATAATGAAGATAACCGATCGTATTGATCGGCGATTCTGATCGTCACCTGAAGAAAAATGACCAGACTGAACCCGCCACGCTGGCAACGGTATGCGTGACGGCCTTAAGCGCACTGCGGGCTAGCTGAGGCAACGGAGCCAGATCAATCACATGGTCTATAACCTCCACGACGCCCTCGCCAAAACTGCTGCGGGCTGTGCTGATAACGCTGCTGGTGCAATAGCCCGAATGCAGGTGCGGCACCAGCGGACTGCGGGCCTGCTTTGGGAGACGGGTGATGATATGTTCAACCAGTGCGGGCAAACGGTAGCGACCACGCACTGAAACCGGGATGATGTCTTTCTCTGCCATGCCAAGTTGTCGGGCAACGGCCTGTTGCTTCAGAGCGATGTGCTCCGCCTGTAAAGGTGAAGGCTGCGCTGACGGCCAGCACCACTGATCCGCGGGCTCGATTTTGTCCACCTGATTCAGCGCCCAGATCACCGGTGGCAGCAGGCCACTGAACTCCTGAAACATGCCATGATAAAACTGCTCTTCAATAGAGAAGGCGCGGTCATCCGCTTTGAGCACCCAGATCACCATGTCCAGCTCGGGCATCAGCTGGCGGTAAAGATCACGGTACTCGCCATCGCGCTGCTGACTTTCACCAACGCCGGGTAGATCCACCAGTGTCAGAAAATGGTTACCAAAGCGCAGCCGCACACGCTGTGGCTGGCGGGTGCAGGCTTCCACCGCGCTCACGCTACAGATTTCACTGCGGAATAACGCGTTGCAGAGGCTGCTCTTTCCAACACCCGTTTTGCCCATAATGCCAATCACGGGTTCATAGGTGACAAGTTGGCTCAGTTCGCGAATTAGCGTCTGGCGCAGTGCTCGTGGATAGCGCCGCAAATGGCGGCGGATGAGGGCATAACCTGAAGATTTTTTCATAGGCGTTCTCAACATAAAAAAGGCCATCCGGTGTGGGTGGACTGAAAAAGTCATACGGAAGGGAATTCAGTAAGGTGATATATATTTTAAAATTATTTAAAAATTTATTTGGTTGGCGCTCTTATTTATCCTTCGGGAAATACAGTGATTCAATAACTTCCAGGGGAATATAAATAAAAAATAAAGTAGCGGAAATGTGAGTTTTCTGATGCGGGATGATGATCTAAATTCCTTAAATTGTTACCTCATCAATTCTGGAATGCATCCTGAATTGTCTATTTCAGTCCGATTTAATCCAGTGAGGAATGAAATGTCCAGCCAAGGCCTATAACATGTTATTTGGTTTGATTTTTATTTCGGCATTGACGTGCGATCTGGTTTGCTATTAATTGCTACCACCGAATACAAACAGCCAACAGGTGAAACATGTTTAACTTTCCAGTCAGTGCATTTCCCGAAGTCATTCGTGAAACCAATTATGATATAGCGGAGCTTACGCTAGCACCTGAGTCTTTAATAGCATCCTCAATGATTGGCGCTATGTCTCTGGCATGTCAGGGTTTAATAAAAGTGAGGGTAAATGACAGTCTTGAATTTAATACCTCTATTTTTTCTCTAGTAATAGCCAACTCAGGAGAAAGAAAAACATCCGTTGACAGAATGGTTCTCGCGCCATTTTATCAACGTGACAAAATAAAACTGGCCAAGTTAGATGAAATGAAGTCAGTTCATGACGCCAAGCTGAGGGCATGGCTTGAAAGAGAAAAAGGTATTCTGAGTCAAATCAGAAAAAAAACGATTAAGGGAGAATGCACAGCTGCATTGTCTGACGCGTTAGTCGAGCTGCAACTTGAAAAGCCTTTTCTGCCCAAAATGAACAAACTCATTTATAACAACGTCACTCCTGAAGCGCTGCAATATGCGATGTATCATCAGGGTTCGCATATAGGATTGATCGCAGATGAGGGAGCGAATATTCTGGACCGTAAGGTGATGAGTGAGTTCAGTTTTATTAATTCAATGTGGGACGGTGTTCCTTTCAGTGTTGAGAGAAAAACGTCGCCCAGCTTTACCATCGAAAATGGCCGCGTCACCTTGTCTGTAATGGTGCAGAAAAGACCTTTTGATTTATATTTAAGACGTCAGGGAGAAAAAGCCCGCGGCAGTGGCTTCTTTGCGCGTTGCCTGATAGTTCATATAGATGAACAGCTTTCCACACAAGGTGAGCGGTTTATGGACAAACGCCCCAAAAGTGCTCATTACCTGACACTCTTTCATAAACGAATAAATGAACTTCTGAATGAGAAAGATTTACAGGATGAACTGTTTTCTGAAAAAGTTCTGTCCTTCACTCCTGCAGCTTTGTATGAATGGCAGGAAGTTTATAATCTGATTGAGAGCCGTATCGGTCCGGATGAGCGTTACGCAAACATGAATGACTTTGCATCCAAGCTTGCGAATAATGTTGCCCGACTATCAGCCATACTCAGTTACTTCATCCAGGGGGAGAGACCTATTGAAAAGGAGCATGTTGAAAGTGCATGGTTGATATGTGAATGGTACATGGACCAGGCCATAAATCTGTTTGGTTATGAAGAAGGCTACTATGAGGCTCTCATATTATCATGGCTGCACCGCGAATTTTCTCGCTCAGATATTCGCATCAAATATAACGATATCCGAAGGTTTGGACCGAATGTTCTGCGAAAAGGTAAATTACTGGATAAGGTAATCATCAATCTTGAAAAAGAAAAAGTCATCGAAATTAGCTATCTGCGCCATGGTGCAAGAGTCGTATGTAGAGGTCGTGATTTCTATGACAATATTTTCACCAAAAATCCTATTTTTGAGTATTACTAAGTTGCTACACCTGCGACTGTCGCAAGTTGTAGCAGTTAAATTGACTAAAACACCAAAAAATTAATTTCAGAGTGAAATTATATCACTTGTTTGCTATGGACGCCCATCCAGTATGGGCGTAGCGGTTAATTTTCCCTGAATAATTAAGATTAAACTGTCGGTGTAGTATTATATTTTTTTATTACCATCATATTTACTTGGTTAGATCATATAAACCAAGCTGGTTAGTAATGCATTTAATTTATGTAAACATCATTCTCTAGTGTAATGGCTCAGGATAATTACACATAACTCTCATGGGTATTGGAGATAGTAGTTAATTACTCGTTGGTATTTTACTTTTACGAGGGTATGCATCGTACACCCTGTAATAAACACACTATTAACTTATCTCATGATTAATTGAATTAACTTCACGTAAAGGAATTGAAATGGACAATGGTTCTCACAATGAACAATATCGGCAGGAGTTTATGAATGTCATCCGTAATGCTGTAGACGAATTCCCCCGCACATTAGCTCTAAGAGTTGATTTGCGTTTTCCGAAGAAGTATCAGTACGAAACATCCAACAAAGAAATAACACGCTTTAATGAATCCCTGAAAGCCAAGTTATTAGTTGATTGCCTGAGGCGTAACGACCAATGGGATCGAAACTTGCGTAATCGCTTACGGTATATCTTGGTGCGTGAGGTTGGTGAGCTTAATTGCCGTAAGCATTATCATGTTCTACTCTTGCTCAATAAGGATTTTTACAGAGGAGCAGGTAATTTCGATTCAGATACCAGCCTTGCAGCTTTAATTCAACAAGCATGGTGCAGTGCGTTAAGTCTGGAGTGGGAAAAGCACCGGCACTTAGTCCACTTTCCTGAAAAGGCTTGTTGCTATCTGCATGGCAATTCAGCCAATTATATGCAAGAAGCGACCGACCTGCTGCGTAATATTGATTACATGGTAAAAAATTACTCTAAGCCCTATGGCGATGGCTATCGTTCGATTGGGGCGAGTCGCAGGTAATCGGTGTTGGTTTGGGCAGGATTGACAGTATTCAGCAAGGATTCTGATACTGTCAGTTTTTTCATATTATCGTGCCTTACGCTTTTTTGATTTTATAACACTATCGAATACCGCTTTTACATCTGGATCATTACGTGACCAGTCCAGGATAGTTCGCTCCCTTAACGCAAAAAGTTCAGCCTCGCTCTTTGACTTATTATTATTATCAGTGGCTGAGGGCCAACCATGGTTAGTTATATAGCTATTAAGCCCATCTTCAATATCCCGGAGTGCATCCTGCTTACGCTCCCAACCTCCAGCCGGAGGAGCAATTTTAAGTAGCCTGATAATTTCAGCTTTAACTGCATCAAAACGCGCGGCTTTGGTTTTACCGCCCTGTTTAGGAATGACATGTTTACTATCTAGCTCTATTTGCCAGAACTCGCGTTCAATAAAGCCGCGACAGTAGTCCAGGAATTCAATACCTTTGAGGAGCAGTTCCACCCCTTTAGTCTTATCTGCATGTAATGTCCCAAGCCCTAAATGCCAGTACATGGCGCTAAGATAAAGCCATTCGTTCACGGTGTCTTGGACCGTGGATGAAACATCATCGAGCAGACAGCAGACCTTTTGGTGCCAATCGCGGCGTGCAGCCGGGTCGCTCAACAGAAAGTTAACTTGTCTCTGAATCTCAAGATTGAAACGAGCTATATCTGAAGGCTCAGTTCCCCAATCGAGTACGGTTAGCGCTAAATTTACCCCGGTAACCTTCTGATTATATCTCTGTTTTAACCCATCGAAAAAATTATCAAAAGTAAAATCATCCATAATTCAGTTAGTTAAACTCCGTAAAAAATGAGGTATTGCAGCCGTATGTTGCATATCAGTAGCAGCAGATAGTCTGACTTCCGTCCAAAGCAAACAAAGAGAGGAAGCTCTATGATGGAATCAACAGCTGTTAAAATCTTGCGCATACCTGCACTTGTCAAGAAGTTAGGTATTGGTCGTTCTACGATATATGACTGGATGAAACCAGGTACAACACGGTATGACCCAACATTTCCTTCAAAAGTACAGCTGGGAGTAAAGACAGTTGGCTGGTTAGAGTCAGAAATTGATGAATGGATTTTGAGCAAAACGAAACAACCACCAACTCCTGTTTCGCCTTAGTTTAGAGGGTTATCCGGTAGGGAGTGAGACTCGCACTCCTCCCACTGGATTTAATTCTCTCCCCGCATCCTCAGCCAAAGCTTCAGATAAAAACACAGATCGCTGAAATTACTAATGCCGCTTAACAAGCTACCGAAAGAGATCCGCTCGCGGAATTCACGGCGAATCGCCGCTTTGCCATTGACGTTGTTGCGATAGAGCCCCAGAAAGTGGCGGGACTCTACCAGTGCGTGCCGGAGCAGATATCGTCGCAAGACCCGATGCTGCGGTTGCTCACCAAGACGAACAATCTCAGCAATCACATCCAGATAGCTCAGCGCTCTGACATCGTAATAGTCAGCGCGGTTGGTGATGGAAGCCGTATTAATGCGATAGCAGTAATCTTTATCATCAGCGATGTAGAACCGTGCGTTGCTCAGCGCCAGCTCAACCGTCCAGAGAATGTCTTTATGGCTTTTGCCCGGATGAAACTGCAACTGATGCAAGCGGATGTAGGATGAACGTACAATCTGCAGCCACAGATAGTGCGGCCACTCACGTTGGGTTACGCAGTGACGTATCCATTCATAGCCCGATAACTGCTGCCCGTAAGGTTGCCGGGTATGTATCGCTCTGCTTCGACCATCTGGCTCAATCCGCCAGCCGTTGCTTACCATCACATCGGCCTGTGCTGCCTGCACTTTCTGCCAACGGTTATACACAAACCCGTCGCTCGCGCCTCATCATCAGCATCGAGGAACAGCAGGCAATCACCCCGGTGAATTGCCTGAGCTGTGTTTCGTGCAGCGTAAACGCCTTGGTTCGATTGAGTCACCAATACAAGGCGCGGGTCCTCAATACTGGCAACGATGTGGCGGGTGCCATCTGTGGAACCGTCGTCCACTACGATGATCTCCATGCTGACATTGTGTTCGATCAGCAGCTGGTTGAGAAGTGCGCCAATAGTATCGGCTGCATTCCAAGCTGGGATGATAACGCTGACATCAATGGTGTTTCGCATAGTAGTGTCAACACATCTCAACGTTTGCGTGGCCTGACTGGCACTGATGTTTTCTCCCGGACTTCGCGCATCAAATTATGCATGCACTCTTCACAGAGCGTTTTATCCGTGGACAGCATACGCTCAATGAAACCGCGCTTTTTGTTGCAACGCTCGCAGCGTTTCATGTGGGCATTCCTGAGGATGGGCATCCGCTCAGTGCCGGCGTGCACAGAAGCGGTGTTGCAAGTTAAAGAATGGGAAGGATAAACAACGCGGATGTGGGAAAGATAATCGTTTTGATAGATCGATAAATCGCTATCGATCGTTTTTACCGATCAATTTTTTGCACGGCTGATAATGCATCAGAAACTCACAAAACACGATTAAGCCTTAACTCAGGCTCAGGAGGTACAGTTAAAATCAATGAGTACAGTAAACCGGTTTCGATATACAGCTTCACCTACAAAGTAGGCACCTCGGCCTTCTCCAAATCCACTCTGCTTAAAAAACTCAACACTGGCGACCAGGCTGGTGCCTGCGAAGAAATGCGCCGGTGGGTCTACGCGGGTGGCATGAAGTGGAAAGGGTTGCAGAACCGCCGCGACATGGAGCAGTCATTTTGCCTGGCAGAAGGTTCGAATGACCTCAAAGGCTGAGCTGATTATAGTTTTCGTGCTGGCCTGCCTGATTATTACGGTTCTCGCAGCGGTGTTAGCGCTTTGCTATCGTGGCAACGCTATCAATTATAAAGCGCAGCGCGATAAAGCTACCGATGCGTTAAAGCTCGCACATGCCACAATCGACGACATGCAGGTGCGCCAGCGAGATATTGCTGCACTCGACGCTAAATACACGAAGGAGTTAGCCAGTGCTAAAGCTGAAAATGGCAGGCTTCGCGCTAAGCTGGCTAATGGTAGCCGGGTGCGGGTCGCAGGCGAGTGTAAGGCCGAAACCTCCAGCGCCGGCAGCGTGGGCAATGCAGGAACCATCAAACGCTCTCTAGGTGCTGGATCAAACGTTCTCGATATCCGAGCCGGAATCATCAGCAACCAAGCCAAAGTGAGATATCTCCAGCGGTACATTACTGAACAGTGTCGATGAAAATTAAGTCAAAATATCAATGTCAATAGTATTAAATCTTAAATGAGGTTAACTTATCCATCATATTTTTCAGGTGATGGATGAGCTATGGAGCAAAGAGGGAATTACTTGGTTAAGCCCATAGGTGAACTTGGGAGTGGCACTTTCGGTAGGGTAGAGCTTATAGAACTCTATAACACTCAAGGGCATCTATGTGGAAATTATGCTAGAAAAGTGCTTAACGTTCCTACCTCACTGGTTGGATCGCTTTACAGTTTTGATGATTGGGTTAGGCGCTTCGAGCGTGAGGTAAAATATCAGGCAGAGTGCAGCCATGACAACATAGCCCCAATCTGCATCCATCACCTAAATACCGAGTCACCGTGGTTCGTGATGGAGCTTGCAGAAACTGATTTGAGAAAGGCACTGTTTCATCAGTCGTTAAGCGATGAACAGAAACTCAATATTATTTTAATGATGTTAAGCGGAATGGCTTTTGTGCATCATAAAGGGTTTATGCATAGAGATCTAAAACCCGAAAACATCCTAAAATTTAAGGATGGGCGTTATAAAATTTCAGATTTTGGCCTAGTCAGAGCCAGTGATCCTGAAACGCAGTCAGCAATACTAACCAAAATTGCGGTCCCCATGGGTACCGAAGGATATATGGCACCTGAAGTTATCAAAGGTGTCTATAGCTTTAAAACAGACATTTATGCTCTAGGAGTAATCATCAATGAAATCGGTGTGAATCATATTGATGGTATTGAGCGGGTTGTCACAAGGGCTACTAACTACACGCCTGCTGGAAGATACGATTCTGTGACACAGATGATTGAGGATGTTGCAAGGATTATGCACCGGAGAGCATCATGATTGAACTAATCAACGAAGGCTTTTTTTCTTATCCTAAAGATATTAATAGAGGCAATCAGGATCACTTCTTGTTGCCTAAGCAATTGAATGATGGATATTTGTTAGCCGTTGCTGATGGGGTCGGCTCATACCCTGGTGCTAAGGCAGCTTCGGAGCTTGCTATTGAGGTGATTTCTTCTCTTCAATCAGCCGAATTGATAGATGTTGCATATGCAATGAATAGTATCTTGTCACAGTTCGAAAGATTACATACCAAAAATGCAGAATGGATTAGAGCGGCGACTACGTTGTCATTCTGCTTTGTGGACAGCAATTTTTTACATATTGGACATGTTGGCGATACGAGAGTTTACGTTAAGAAAGGTAATAAATTAGTTCTCGTAACGAAAGATCATACTCAGCACCAAGAGTTGCTTGACGATGGCTTGTTTACCAAAAAAGAGCTTAAAAAAATGCCAGGTAAAAATTCATTGACTGCAGCACTTTCCAAAATTTTGCCGTTGAGATTCCAAACTGAAAAAATAAGCTTGTCTGACCTAATTGAAGATAATGGGCTAATAAATATTTATATCATGTCTGATGGTGCACATCATTATTGGGAGAAGCGTCCGCGACTTTCAATTAATACCATATCAAAAGCCCCATTCTTCGCATCGAGCATACTGAGACGTATAGAAAAGTCAGAGCCCATCGATGATTACACTTTGATAGCCGCATCATTCAAAATATCCTGAAGATGCTGAGCAAGCCGCCTCCGGGCGGTTTTTTGTTGGAGCCAATATGACCGACACCTACCGCATTACAGTAAAAATAAAGTCAGGTGAAACTCATGTTGGCCTGATGAGCAGATCACAACCTGAAATGGTCAACGGCCTCTTTGGAGTGGATCGGGAAGATGGCGCTTGGGTATACCTCGCGCCGGATGACGTGCTGAAGATGTAATCCGTGCCGGATAGCGAAGCAGAAGCCAAATAACGACTTCCTGCAAGATTGGTCTATAGGCGATCGCCAAGCTAATCAAGGCCAATTTCATTTCTAATTCCACAGAATCCTCCACAAGGTTGAGTTAACGGCTAACGATGCGGAACAACTCCGGCATCTATTGTAGGCGTTAATACCCTCGGGAAGCCTGTCTCCTGTAGTAGACAAGGAACGCATATGGCAGCGCCAGACTGGGAAGCCATAAAATCGGCTGTCTAGCTAAGCAACTTGGTCACCTATAGTCGCTGGTAAAGGTATCAATATCTCCCACAAAGGCTCCGAGGCGAATGTCGTTCCAGCCCAGTAATGTTCGATTTGATAGGTATAGACAAGGCAGGTATTACCATTATTCAAAAGAGCCATGTCTCCTCTATGAACCAAATTATCATCTGCCTCAACCTCATAAATAGGAGCGTTTTGGTTTCTATACTTCAACCTAAACGCAATTGCTCCTTCCAGTGATTCACATGCGAAAATGCACTCGTATCTTGATGGCGTGTCAGGTCGCATCGCTCTTCTATAGAATTCAAGACCCCAGTCTATTGAATAGTCAATATGACCTGCGAGCGCATTGCTGGATAGAAAGTAATCATCACCATGCTTTGAAACACCCCTAGGGAAGAGGCTAGTTACCATAGTTTGCAGCTCGATGGGCTGAATGGAAGGAGTGATCGGGCTAGCTATCATGCCTGGCGAGTAGTAATTGCCAGAGTCAACTGTGTAATAAGTAGTCATACTAATTCCAAGGAAAATTAATGGCACTCACCGACAAACAAGAGATGTTCTGTCGCGAGTACCCCATCGATTTGAACGCCACGCAAGCGGCCATTCGGGCGGGGTACAGCGATAACACCGCCCACAGGATTGGTAGTGAAAACCTCACAAAACCAGACATTGCGCAACGAATCATAGAACTTAAATCACACCGCAACGAAAGGGTAGAGGTAAACGCAGATTATGTGCTGCGCCGATCAGTTGAGTTCGACGAAATGGATGTACTCGACATCCTCAACGATGACGGCAGACTGAAGGTGGTGCATGAGTGGCTGAAGGTATGGCACACCACACTGAGTGGCCTAGACATTCTGACCACCTTCACCAACTTTGACGAAACCACGATGGAAAACATCATCAAGAAAATTCAGTGGCCGGATAAGGTGAAAAACCTTGAACTGCTTAGCAACCACATCGCTGTTCAGACATTCAAAGAGCAGGCGTCACACGAACACTGTGGGCTAAACGGCGGACCTATCATAACCGAGCGGGTAACAATGACTGCGGATGAAGCGGCAAAGGCATATCGTAAGATGATGGGATAACCGAGGTTGATAGCAGTTTCGCCACTATTTTCCACTATGCAAAACACTACTGTTTCATGCACCATTTATGCAGAATTTTTACAGTTAGTCTGCTGCCAAATCATATGAAAACACTAGACTTGCCGCAATAATTCAACGAACCACTATCGAGCGTACGAATAGCGAAAAATTAAAAAACATAATGGTAACGTCTAGGATGTCCGCTTTAAGTCGTTAGAGAACGTGGAGCACCTAGATATAGTCGCTGCTGTTTCCAATATTCGATACCACCCAAAATACTATCCGCCTTAATCCACGCTTTAGCTATGAGGATCTGCAAATGCGGTTCATTCAAAGCGCTAACGATCTGGGAACTTTCGTTTAGCAGTTGCACGATATATGTAACGACATAGTCTCCTGAATCCAAATATCCATCCCTCTGCTGCCTTTCCTTAAACACACTTTTGCTGCCCTTAGGCCAGCGACGCCGCAGAGAAGAAAGCAGGGTATTGACGTAATTAATATTTGCCAGCACCAAGTCTGCTATGCGATCTTCTTCACGGGCAGTGCTGCGTTCCGTAAGATAAAAACCAGGGATTGCCGGGCCATGCGGGGTAAAAAAACTCGGCGGACTATGCTCGTGGTATAATAAATTCCAGATCTCTCCAGAGGGAAAAATCTCTTCGTCGTAAAACAGAGTGCCCGCGCGAATAGACTGCATTTGCATTCTTCCATGCAGATACAGAGGCAGCTCATTGTTCTTAATAGTCATGAAATACTGACGGAAAACGATGCATATCTTGTCACCGAGGCGCCGAAAAGGTTTAGTTTGCCATATCCGCCATTTTTGCCTCCGTTCAGCTATATCGAGCAGACAAGCAAACGCATCTATTTGTTCATCAAGTGAGAGCTTGCGTAGGCTCTTCAACCATTGCGCTAGATAAAACAATAGCGCTTTTGCAGGTTTACCTTTAGCGCGCATTAGGCCTGTACGGTTCACTTTTCTGACTTTTTTGTACGGGGGTTTTAGATAGTTTTGTATCACTAGCGCCCCGGCAATAAACCCACGGGAGTAGTAAATCTCAGCCTCAAAAGGCACTAACAAATTGTCGTTCTCTAGCCGGCGTTTCAAATAGCGGAGCTGCTCCTCAGCTAGTTGGCCAAGACCCATGGAACAGGCGAGACGTGTACCGGTAAGGTTTTTTTCTTTTTCTGTCGGAGTATAATATTCAGCCAAGGCAGTTCTCCACCAATCTTTGCCTTCGCGAGTATCGGCCAGCGTTCTTCTAGGAATTCCAAGTAGCGCCGCAAGCAGTTCTGACGTGGGCCCGTACTGAATCTTCATACCTCCAAAGGCTCCTTGCCAATAGACTTTCGGCTCGCGATTTTCCTGATCTTTGAGTAGCCAGAACTCTTCCTCTATTTTGGGGTGGTGATCAATCCATACCAACCGGGTCGAACGATCTCCATTCCAGCGCTCACGGATCCAGTGATTAATGTCAAAATGATCGGTTCCACTGTAGCCTGCTACCACCATTAAATCGGCCTGATTTGTAACCTGTTCGAGCTGTGTTTTGAATGCTTCTGGCAGCCCGTGCTCTAGGTCTGCAAGTGTTGCACCAAGCCCAGAACAGCCGTGTTCTATCGTACCGTGCACTTTGATGAGACCCCAGTCTTCGCCATATTCTCGGTGCAGAATGTCAAAAGTTTTGGCATTTGGGTCAATAACGTGCACAGGGATCTGATGACGACCCGCTTGTTCGATACAATCATCAAAATTGGTGGTAATACACCAACCACGGTGTTTCAGCAGGTAATCGGCAATCAGGTGGTGATTTGCATTCGGAGGACGGTGGGAAAAAATACGCAGCAGTTCCCGTGCGGAACCGTTACGCTCAACGCCTTCAATAGTCGAGGGTTCAAAAGCTTTATCAAGCACATGTTCTAAGCGCGGCAGGCTTCGCCCCATCCACTGTTCACATTGGCTAAACAACGTTTTTATTTCGGAAGCCGCATTGTGGTCTAATAAATGGTCGAGCAGTGCTTCAGTTAGCTTGTATCCTCCAGGCAGCTGCGTGGGGGACTCTATCGAAATTCCCGCGCCAACCATCAATACAACCTTGCCTGGGCAGGGCCGCTCGGGCGTGAACCCCTTCCACCCAAACCACCAGTCATCCATCTCCATAGTTTTCCCTCTGGGCTCTTTAGATGTGCTATTAATGCCTTAATTTTTCTAGTAATTCAAATCATCAAAGTGCGGATGCTTAGCATGTAATTAAAATGTGTTGTCTTTACATTCGATAATTTATATTCATAACGTAATGCCGTTGACACCCAGCTTTGATTTACACTTTCTTATCCCCAAATGGACTATACACTTTAGATTTCAGGCCTAAAGTCCGCGATGTTTGCTATCGGCACAGGGCTGTTCTTGCCACCTGTCCTCTGGCAAGCTTAAGCAGAACCGTAATGAACACTTCTCGGCCATGGCGGCTGGGCTCTGATGGAAAGATAATCGTTACATCGCGGGTTTAACCTTCAATTTTGAAATGTCATTTCCCTCTCCCTCTTTCTGTCCTGCCCAGACGCTCAGCCTGCCTATTATCAACATCACCATGGGTTGGCTGGCGCTGAGCCCTGTTCGCCATGATTTCATATCTAGGCAGGATGGGTGGGGATGGTCTTCAGGATGGGTATGCCACTCCCCAACATAATCCTGATAGCCTCCAGATGTTCGAAATGACTCATTAGCTTTATGCCTGTGATGTTCACCTTTTCGGGTAAATTGGTTACGTGAGCGAATGTCGCCGAGGCCCGGTTCTGATATATCCGTGATGACAATGTGACGGCCTCGACGTTCCCCGATCAAGATTCCTCCGGCCTCGGTGCTTGCAGGATGCAACTGGCGATACTGATAAAGTCTTTTCACTACATCACACATCACGACAACATGATTATCATGATAATCGGTGAACACTAGTTCAGGAATGTGCATTGCATATCGGGCAGGTGGGTTGTCGTTTAATTATTTGCGGCCTGAGTGAGCGACCACCGTCAAGCAAATGCTCGTTGTAGGTCCATTTCAAATCCTTCCCTAGTGTACTTAACACCGCTATCTGGGCCAGCGAGGCGGTGATATTGCTTACCGCTGCATCATACGGGGTATAAGTTTTGCCACAGCTCTTTATTTTCTCACTGGATACGTCGAGCTCCTGAAAGCGGGAGTCTGTGCCGTTACGGTATTTAGAGGGATCTAACGTCATGCACCCATAACAACTTCTACCGTCATCGATCAGAACTTTTGCAACCCGCCCATTTCCATCATTAAATGCATGAATAATGACCGGTCTGTTCTCAAGCGGAATATTTCTGACTATTGATGCAAGGCGCCTGGAGACTGGTGGACGGCCTGTTGCATCAATAATGATATCGTAATCCAGCATCGATTCTGTGTTGATCCTGAACTGGGTTTCGAAGCCTTTGATGTTCGTCTCTAAATATATTGATCCCTTAAGCCTGACCATCAGTGATGTGGATTTGTGCAAACTAAAATCAAGGGAGGATAAGGTGTGGCGACCGAAATTACTGGGTTTGTAGATGTCGTCGTCATAGAGATGCAGAGTGCCTGTTCCACATCCGGCACCGTTTCGAAGCAGCAATTCGGCGAGATAACCGCCAATGGTCCCGCAGCCAATTAAAGCGATGCGTTTTTCAGTCAGATTCTCCGTCCCGTCCCTGCGGGTATTCCGGCTGAGAAGGGTGGACAGGTCAGCGTGGACGACACCCAGTCTCTTAAATACCGTACAGACGTTTTTGCCACCGAGCATGGGTGCCAGTTTCGCAGTCGAATATTTTGAAGAATTTTTACGCACTTTAAAATTAAAAAACTGGGCATCAAATTCAACGTAAATCCCAAAGGTGTCCTCACCGGCGACATCAAACAGGAACACATATCTTTTCGTGCCTTCAGATTTGATGTGTTCAACGACCCTGTCTCTGGCATTGTGATCTGTTTTCCCCAGCCACTCCAGCAGCTCCTTGAATGACTCAGGGGGCCATTTCACCCCCGCTAAGCGTCGGGGATTAACAGAGACGTAATGGGTGTTGATAACGTAATTTTTTAAGGAATCAGGGCGCAGGTATCGCTGAAAAAGCCATCTCTCAATTACTTTATCCGAGTCCTCTGATGAAGATTCCTCGTATGTTAAATATTCAAGCCTGACCTTACCGTCAGGTTTAGCCGTATGTGATAGACGGGTTTTTAGTCTAGCGCCTCGGCCTGCGTTTGAAAGGATGTAAAGGTTCTGACTGGGTCGCCAGTAAACGGCAAATTCGCCCGCTAACTCTCCTCTCTCATTCACCCCTTTAGTTGCTGCCAATACCGAGTTTGCGAGGGTTCTTTGAATCTGTATATCAACCGCTCTGTAAGTACCTTCCAGTTCGTTGGAATTCCAGTCTGCTTCCATCTCTTCGATATAGCACAGAACCCCACTAAGTAAGAGGTGGGGTAACAGGCAGTCTCTGAACTGCTCGGGCATCCCATAAACAAAGGCAGTTGGCAGTTCGGTGAAAGGGTCAGAACTGATACACAGAGCGATGCGGAAAATACCCGCTTCTGTCTCATAATCCTTTGTGTAATATCCTGTGCGACGATCCCGAGTGTGCAGGATCGTTTCCACAGGAAGCTTGCGGGCGAGTGTGTAACGGTACCCGCAGGCGATCATTACGCTATGAAATTGGCCGTCGTCCATCAGCCGCTTACCATCGTGTCATTAAATTTTACCGGGCTGGACTGTTTTGACGGAGAAGAGTGAAATGCCGGAGCCGCTGCAACAGAGGTAATTAAAGCTGCATTGGTCACGCGATTGCCAAAAGCTTCGTTCATCTTGCTTAACGCCTTTTCAGGGCTTTCCGAGCGCTCCGCCTCACGTAAAATGCCCGGCAATCGTCTCATGCTTTCTACGATAGTTCTCTGGTGCAGGTTGTGATCGCGTTCTTCCGGGAACAATAGCTTTTCATCAGTGTCGTCCGGGCTTTCCAGCCCATTACAAAATTCATCAGATAACAGTCTGGCGACAATTTGCATCGTTCCGGAGAGGTCTGTTCCGTTAAGGTTCTCTCTGTCGAGGATGTTTACTACAGCCGCCATCAGACTGATTGAAGAAGGCCCTCCCACATCCCACTGGGCGTCACGCCAGGCTTTCATAAACCGGCAAATTGAGCGAAGGTGTCCGCCAATGCGCTCGCAGCTATCATTAAACCAGTCTTCGACTATCTTAGGGTCGCTTATCGTCCACCTTTTAGCCCCATCACGAAGCGCTAGGTTAACTTTATCGGACTCTACAATGAAAGCCTCACGCGCTGACTGATCCATAGAAAAGGATTCGAACATGGCGTCGTTCGTTTTAATATCATGCGCACTATCGGCTGCTGTATGCTTCTTCTGGAATTGTTCTTTAGGGATCGCATACATAGGCACATCGATGTGCGTTTTCTGCCGTGGAATTTTAATGCGGCCACAGGTGTTTTTTTCTTCAAATACCCATCCGTCGTTTTCCGCTTCCAGCGATTTCAGTGATGTATCCACGAGCAGGATGAGTAAAGTATGGCCAATACGAGGTTCTGATTCGAAGACCGTCATGGGGAGATAGGTCCCGTCGTCTATATCCATTTCCTGACCGGCATGAAATGGCTTGTTTAGCGTATCGTACTGGAAACTCCCCTGCGTGGAGAACCGGGGCTCGAATTTGATGAAATCGTCACGGGCCTCATCATCCATTTCAAAAATCAGTCGCGCGACCTGAGCCTGATCATGGGTAGAGAGGTAGCGAACATTGGTTTGTACCAGTTTTGCTTTTACGTTTTCAAAAGTCAGGGCGTATTTTTTGACGTCTGATGCGACTGTCCTCGCTTCTTTAAATACATCCCTGGTTCTGTCGCGTACTTGCTGGCGAAGCGCTTTGAGCTTGTCTGATTCCGCCTTGGTCAGTTTCAGTTTACTAATCAGACCATCTGCATGGTGGCTGTAGTAATTGTTAAAATCCCAGATCATCAAATTATCTCCTGCGCTGAATGACGTTCAAAAGATTCTGCAGGTGCAGTGAAAAAATGCTTCAGCTTCTGATTCTGAGCAAACTGCGTAGTTGCGAGCTGTTTTCCTCTTGCGCTGAGGTTTTCCAGAGAACTTCTTGAGGCGTTGTCCAGAGTGATGTCCCCGGCCGCTTCATTGGAAATAATTTCATCAATGCTGGTGTAGTTATCCACTGCGTCATGGGCCATTAGCTCGCGCAGCAGCATGTTTTTATGCAAATGCTGGTTCGCCGCCATGGTTGAAAGTACCAGTCTTTTACCAAATCCCCATAAATGACAGTACCCGTTCCACCACTGCTTGCTCAGCAGTTTCGGACTAAGTGAATACTCCTCACCAACGGTGCCAATGTTAAGGATATGAATATCTTTGTGAGCAGCATCCGAGTAAGACTTCATATCCTTCAATACCTCAAGTAGCCCAATGTAACTGGGATTGTTCGCAACCAGTCCACCATCAGCAAAGTGTGCGTGGAGGTCCGGGCAATGGTGCGGAGCAAAGTAGGTGGGTGCGGCGGACGTGGCGAGCGCGGCATCAATTAGCTTTAAAGGCCCGTCACGGGTGAAATCAGGATTATGGGGTGTTTTGAAAAATTGCGGCTTCCCGGTGGTGAGGTTTACTGCCGGGATCATCACTCTTCTTTTCAGGTCATTAAAGGTTGTTTCCGCACCGATCATCGCTTCTATGGTTTTACGAAGCGGCAAGCTACTGTAAATGGGCGCAAAAAAGGACCTGGCGAGATTGGTTAATGCCCATCTCGTAGGGAATATTTTGTTTGCCCTATCAAAAAAGACGCGCTCGAGTTCACGTGCGCTTTTACCGGACGCCAGTCCGAGGGCCAATATTCCGCCAATGGACGTTCCGGTGATTAGATCAAAATACTCACCGATCCTAACTTCACTATTTGGGTGCCTTGCCTGAAGTATTGTTTCTATTTCAGCAAGCACGCTAATCGTGAACATGCCTCTAGCTCCACCACCATTCAGGCTTAGAATACGTACACCTAGGTTTTGGATCGCCCTTACTTCAGTCATTGTGTGCTCCCATTTCGAATCTTAAGTATTAAATGGGTTCGCTCGGACTATTTTCAATGTATAAATAACCAGTATTGCAAGAAAAAATAATAATTCTGCATTGTGTATAAAAAGAGAACAATGATTCTACTTTAAGCAAAATTGTTGGATAGGGGCAATGGCGAAGGTTAAATCCGGCGTAGCGACTCACCTCGCACTGATAAATCATTCATGAAACGGAGCGATGTTTGCTGCTAGCACAAGCGGAAGATGAATCTACATCGTGTCCAAATTTGGACACGATGTAATTAGGCCATAGCAATTAGTTTGATGCCTTTATATCCGCCTTCAATAACACTTCCTCGGTCTGCCGCTGTAACGAAATTTGCCCACCACTGCATCATAGGACGACGTTGCTCAAGATAATCGCTTCTGTTATATGCGCGACGAACCTCATTCTTATCCACATGTGCTAGTGCTGCTTCAATTACATCAGGAGGGAAACCTTGCTCATTGAGCGCGGTGCTGGCAATTGAACGCAACCCATGTGATACAAGTACACCGCCGAATCCCGCTCTCTTAAGCGAAGCATTTACCGTTTGGCAATTCATTGGCTGAGTAGGCTTCAAACGACTTGGGAAAATGAATTCTCGATTGCCACTTAACGGTTTCATCATTTCCAAAACTGCGATTGCTTCATCTGACAATGGGACAGTATGGTCACGGTTCATCTTCATGCGTGATGCAGGGATCTTCCATTCTCGCGCTTCCATGTCTACCTCTTCCCAACGGGCTTCAGCCGCTTCGGCAGGGCGGGTAATGGTAAGAAGTTGCCACATGAACAGGCATCGTGTTGAAAGGCTAATGCTAGCCGTTCGCATTGTCTGCATTAGCTGAGGCAACTGATCGGGACGAATGCTGGGCATGTTTTTCTTCTGCGGCTTCTCGAATGCCTTGCCAATATTGACACTAGGAACCGCATCAATCAGCCCCGTGTTTTGGGCATAGATCATGACCTCATTGATGCGTTGGCAAAGGCGACGAACAGTTTCCAGTGCACCTCTGGCTTGTACTGGTTGCACAGCCTGAACCAGCGTATGAGCTTTGATATCTGTAACGCTAACGTCACCAATCGCTGGAAAGACATCTCTTTCAAGAGAGCGCCATATATCCTCTGCATAGTCCTCGGTAACACTGGCTTTCTTCACATTCCACCAACGTTCCGCAACGAGCTGGAAAGTATTAGTTTTGGCTTCAAGCGAGCTACGCAGTTGTTCTTGCTGATGTTCCTGAGGATCGATTTGTTTCGCAAGGAGAGAACGTGATTCAGCCCGATAGCTTCGAGCATCGGCAAGCGTAACTGACGGGTAGGGGCCAATACTCTTTTTCGCTCGCTTCTTGGTGACGGGGCGAATGTAGCGAAATTGCCAGATTTTACTCCCGCTGGATTTGATCAGTAGCTCAAGGCCATCGCCATCATAGAGCACATAGTCCGCTTCCTTGGGTTTGGCTGATTCGATTTCCTTAACTGAGAGAGGCTTAGTTTGTCTTGCCATTGCCGGGTTTCCATAGTTTTAGGCACCTCAAAAACAATAAAGCTTTATGAGGTGCCTAACAAGGTGCCTAAAAGGTTCGGATTTAATTAGTTCAGTTCGGACTTCGCGGGACAAATTCAAGGCACAAAAAAGCCCGCAGGGCTTGCGCCATGCGGGCTTCTAGGACTTCATCGGATGACTCTGGTAATCACCGATGGAGAATTTTGGTGGAGCTGGCGGGAGTTGAACCCGCGTCCGAAATTACTACACCGTCGGCACTACATGCTTAGTACAGTCTTTACATTCGCCGGTCAGCTGCGGACAGACACGCCACTAACAGACTAGCCTGATTTAGTTTAACGCTTCAACCCCAGGCAAGGCATCCACGCGATCTCTTTTGGGTTTGACCTCTCTTGATCCCCGTCCTAAGAGCGGAGGCTAGGGAGAGAGGGCTCTAAGCAGGTTATTAAGCTGCTAGTGCGTAGTTTTCGTCGTTTGCGACTATTTTTTTGCGGCTTTTTACGAGGCCAACCGCCCCTCGGCATGCTCCTAAGGCTTCACAATCCCGTCGAATCCAGAATCAGCCCCAGAACTTCAAATACTAGCAAAAAAGCGTATCGAAATCCAGTGTTTAACGATTGGCGTTCTTCATGATACGCGCTTTATCCATTTGCCATTCGCGATCTTTGATGTCATTGCGCTTGTCGTGCTCTTTCTTACCGCGAGCAACGCCAATCTTTAGCTTACACCAGGCGTTCTTCCAGTAGAGCGACAGCGCCACAACGGTATAGCCTTCGCGGTTCACACGGCCGTAAAGTGAGTCCAGCTCACGCTGCTTTAACAGCAGTTTACGGCTGCGGGTAGGATCGCAGACCACATGCGATGAAGCCACCGCAAGCGGCTGAAAGGTGGAGCCGAACAGATAAGCTTCACCATCACGCAGCAGAATGTAGCTGTCGCTGATGTTGGCTTTACCTGCACGGAGTGATTTAACTTCCCATCCCTGTAGCGACAGGCCGGCTTCGAACTCTTCTTCAATGAAGTATTCGTGGCGGGCGCGCTTGTTCATGGCAATGGTGGCAGAACCGGGTTTGTGTGCTTTTTTCTTTGTCATAATGCCGCGTATTTTACATCACTTGGTCGGTTATCGCATCCCCAGTCCAGCGGGGCAGCAGGAAACAGGGTATTCTAGCACACCATGGCAATGAGGAATTTTTGTTTAATCGCTGAAAATGCTATTATTTAGCGGTTTTGTGACGAACAGGAACCATTATGGCTCAGATTAGTCGTTCGGCGCTTGTCCCCTTTAGCGCCGGACAAATGTACCAACTTGTAAATGATGTGGATGCGTACCCGCAATTCCTGCCGGGCTGCACCGGAAGCCGCGTACTGGATGCCTCAGAGAATCAAATGACGGCTTCAGTCGATGTGTCGAAAGCGGGCATCAGCAAAACATTTACCACCCGAAATACGCTGACCGACAACCAGAGCATTCATATGCAACTGGTCGATGGGCCGTTCCGTAAGCTCACCGGCGGCTGGCGCTTTGTCGATCTCGGGGATGATGCCTGTAAGGTCGAGCTGAGCCTGGAGTTTGAGTTCACCAACATGCTGGTCGAAATGGCATTTGGTCGAATCTTCAAAGAGCTGGCCAACAGCATGGTGCAGGCCTTTACCCAGCGCGCCAAAGAGGTTTACAGTGCCTGATATCTCTGTCGAGGTGGTGTACGCCCTGCCTGAAAAACAGTATCAGCATTACGTAAAACTGGAAGAGGGCAGCACGGTTGAGCAGGCTATCCGCAAATCAGGCTTGCTGGAACTGCGGCCTGAAATCGATCTCGCCAGCAACAAGGTGGGGATTTACAGCCATCCGGTAAAACTGAGCGATACTGTGCAGGAAGGCGACCGGGTTGAGATCTATCGCCCGCTGATTGCCGACCCGAAAGAGCTTCGTCGTCAACGAGCAGAGCGCGCGGTAAGCAGTAAAAAATAATCTCTCGGTTCGATTTCTGAGCATGAAAAAGGCGCTGATTAGCGCCTTTTTACGTTCTGTCTTTTACGTTCGCTCTTTCTGCGTTCGATGATGCTAAGTCGCTTGTCGGTAACGACCCTGGCGTCCTGGATTAATTATCCTGTGAAGAAGACAGCGCGGGCTTGTTATCGATGTTGGTCAGTACGCCGCTACGGTCAAAGGTCAGGGTCAGCGTTTGCTGTTTCACCTTCTCGTGGCCTGGCTCCTCACGGAAGACGTAGTACCAGACATTGCTGCCAAAGGGATCTTTCATCATTGGCGTACCCAGCGTATAGGCAACCTGCTGCTGAGTCATACCGGTGTGAATCTTGGCAACATCGTTAGCAACCAGATAGTTGCCCTGATTGATATCGGGGCGATAAACAACGCGCTCTAAAGTGGAACATCCGGCGGTCATCATTAACATTACCACTGCCGCGGCAGTCAGCGTTTTACAGCGCATCTATACATTCCTTTTCCGGGGCGAAACGCCTTTTACAGGCTGTTCTTCTGCCATCAAATTCTGAACTCTGCCTGCGGCAGGCTTTATTATTCAGGCGACATTAGCTGTCGATGATAATAAACCTTTTCGCTATTGGAAACCTCTACAGAGCATGCATATGACCACGCTGTGGTAAAAAAGTGCATATCAGGCCGCTAAAAGTTCTTTCGCGTTAGCCAGTGTGTTGCGGGTGACCTCGCTGCCGCCCAGTAACCGCGCCAGTTCCTGCAGGCGTGCGCGCTTATCCAGAGGTTGCATGTGCGTTTCTGTCATTTCGCCATCGGTTTCCTTGCTGACAAAGAAATGCTGATGTCCACAGCCCGCAACTTGCGGCAGGTGGGTTACGCACATCACCTGGGTAGATTCGCCCAACTGACGCAACATTTTACCCACTACCGCAGCCGTCGGACCGCTAATCCCCACGTCAACTTCGTCGAAAATCATCGCCGGCGTTTCCATTTTCTTCGCGGTGATAACCTGAATCGCCAGCGCAATACGTGACAGCTCACCACCCGAGGCGACTTTACCCAGCGGCTGCAACGGCTGTCCGGGGTTGGTTGTTACCTGAAAATCAATGCGGCTGGCGCCGTCGGCGGTCAGTTGCTCTGGGTTAAAAATCAGCTCAATGGCAAAGCGGCCGTGCGGCATCGAAAGCAGATGCATGCTCTGGGTAATCAGCTGCTGTAGCTCGTTGGCATAACGGGTGCGTTGCGCATGCAGTTGCTCCGCGCACGCCAGGGCAGCCTTGTAGTGTTCGGTTACCAACGTCTGCAGGCTTTCCTGATCGCTTTCCTGCTGTGACAGCAGTTCCGCTTCATCGAGTAGTTGCTGGTGCACGGCGGGCAGGCCCTCTGGTGCCACATGGTGCTTGCGGGCCAGGGCGATTTGCCGGGAAATGCGCTGTTCCAGCTCATAGAGGCGGTTCGGATCCAGATCCAGACTGTCGCAGTAGTGACGCAGTTCGTCACTGGCTTCGCTCAGCTGAATGGCGGCTTCTTCCAGCAGGTTATAAACGCCGCTGACCTTGTCATCCATCGCAGTGAGTTCAGACAGCATCTGACGCGCGCTGTACAGCATGCTGTTCAGATTGGTGTCGTCACTGTCGGCTAACAGTTGCAGCGCCTGCTGGCTGGTCGACAGCAGTTGACCGCTGTTCGCCAGGCGTTTGTACTCTTCGTCAATCTGCTCAAATTCCCCTGCCACCGGCGCAAACTCGTTCAGCTCTTTAAGCTGGTACTGCAACAGCTCACGGCGGGATTCCCGCTCCTGCGCCTGTTGCTGATGCTGCGCCAGCGTGCGGCAGCTCTGGTGCCATGTCTGATAGGATGCCCGCATCTGAACGAGCAGGTCGTCATGACCGGCGTAGGCATCCAGCAGGTGCTTTTGATGATCGGGTTTGAGCAGCAGCTGATGGGCATGCTGGCCGTGGATTTGGATCAGCAACTGGCCCAGATCGCGTAACTGCGAGAGAGGAACGGCCGTACCATTGATAAAGCCGCGTGAGCGACCATCGGCGCTGATGACGCGGCGCAGCAGGCACTCGTTGCCGTCGTCGAGATGATTATCACTCAGCCAGCGCTGGGCAGACGGCGACGCTTTAATTTGAAAGCGCGCACACAGGTCAGCACGGCTGGCCCCCTGACGCACCATGTCCGCATCGGCGCGACCGCCGAGGCACAACCCAAGCGCATCGATAGCAATAGACTTACCTGCACCGGTCTCACCGGTGATGGCGGTCATACCGCGTTGGAAATCAATGTCGAGCTCACGAACGATAGCGAAATTGCTGATGGTCAGTTGTGCCAGCATAGCGTCACCTGTATGAATAAACACATATGGTTTTTCATACAGTATAAACTGGTTTTTTATCCAGTAAAGAGGGCGCGCTCATTTTCAGAACAATTTTTTTGACCAGCCCAGTTTTGAACTCAGCGTATTGAAATAACTGTAATTTTTAGGATGGATAAGGTTGAGATGATTTTCGCTACGGCGAATCAGCACATCTTCTCCTTCCTGGATAGGCAGCGCAATCTGGCTGTCACAGCTGATCTCAAGGTCGTTACGCCGTGCCGAGAAACGCAGCCGAATCGTACTGCTGCTGTTGATCACCAGCGGGCGCGCCGACAACGTGTGCGGGAACATGGGCACAATGGTAATGGCGTCCAGAGAGGGCGTTAAAATCGGGCCGCCCGCTGAAAGCGAATAGGCGGTGGAACCGGTAGGCGTGGAAATAATCAGGCCATCAGAACGCTGCGAGAAGGCAAAGACTTCGTCGATGTACACTTCAAACTCGATCATGTGCGCGACTTTGCCCGGATGCAGCACCACTTCATTGATGGCGCTGCCAATACGCGGGGAGCAATCCGTCTTGCAGACCTGCGCTTCCAGCAGAAAGCGGCTTTCGACAAAATAGTTGCCGTTCAGCACTTCATCGAGCTGGTGATGGGCGTTATCGGGGTCAAGATCGGTTAAAAACCCTAAATTACCGCGGTTAATGCCAATCACTTTTATGTCATAACGCGCCAGTACTCTGGCGGCACCTAACATATTGCCGTCGCCGCCCACCACGACGGCCAGATCGGCCTGTTGGCCAATCTCAGCCAGCGTACCGGTCTGAACATTCCCCAGCGACAGTTCCTGTGCAATCTGCTGTTCAACGATAACGGGATAGCCTTTGGCAGTCAGCCAGCGACACAGCATCTCATGTGTGGTGAGCGCGGTAGGATGGCGTGGATGGCCCACAATACCAATGCAGTTAAAGTGTTTGTTCATCGAGTGGGTGTTCCTCATAAGCCAAATCGGCACGATGATGTGACGTGTTCCCTTGAATCCGTCAAACCAATCCCCATAATAAGCCAACCAGCGACGTGAATGTGCAAAACGCGGAGAAATTCATGAGTAGTAAAGAACAGAACACCCCAAACGAGCAAGTCTCAGACGAAATTCAACAGGATCAACACCAACCTCAGGACGCGGAGACAGCAGTAGAGGTGGATCCGCGTGATGAGCGCATCGCTCAGCTTGAAGCTGAGTTAGCCCAGTTGCAGACGGGCGTGCGTGATGCGCAGCTGCGTGCGCAGGCAGAAATTGAAAACGTTCGCCGCCGCACCGAGATGGATATTGAAAAAGCGCACAAGTTTGCGCTGGAGAAGTTTGCCAATGAGCTGCTTCCGGTGATCGATAGCCTGGAACGTGCACTGGAACTGGCCAACAAAGAAGACGAGAAGTCTGCCTCTATGGTTGAAGGTATTGAGCTTACGCTGAAATCCCTGCTGGGCGCGGTGCGTAAATTCGGTGTTGAAGTGGTCGGCGAAACCGGTGTGCCCTTTAATCCTGAAGTGCACCAGGCGATGTCGATGATGGAGTCTGAGGATGTCGAGCCTAACCACGTCATGATGGTCATGCAACGCGGTTATACACTTAACGGCCGCCTGCTGCGTCCGGCCATGGTTGCCGTGGCGAAAGCGAAAGCCTGATTACTGTCTTACCCTGCAAACGGCCGCGCACTGACGCGGCCGTTTGTGTTTATGGCGTTTACTCAGGTAATACCGGCGTCCAGTTAATCGGCGTTTTACCGGCATCGCGTAACAGCGTATTGGTTTGGGAAAAATGCTGGCAGCCAAAGAAGCCACGATGCGCGGAAAGCGGGGAAGGGTGCGGCGCCTGCAGCACGTGATGGCGCTGGCGATCGATAATGCTGCCTTTCTTCTGGGCGTGCGAGCCCCACAGTAGAAAGATCACGCCTTCACGCTGTTCGTTGATAGCTTTAATCACCGTATCGGTAAAGGTTTCCCATCCCAGTCGGGCGTGAGAGTGCGCTTTACCGGCTTCAACGGTCAGTACGGTGTTCAGTAACATCACGCCCTGTTCCGCCCAGCTTGCCAGATAACCATGGCTGGGCCGCTCAAACCCCGGAATGTCCTGCTGCAGCTCTTTGTACATGTTCTGCAGTGACGGCGGCGTCTGCACGCCCGGTAGCACAGAGAAAGCCAGCCCGTGTGCCTGGTTCGGGCCGTGATAAGGGTCCTGCCCCAGAATCACGACGTTAACGTCACCTAATTCGGTTAAGCGAAACGCGTTAAACACATCTTTCTGAGGCGGATAAACCGTTACGCCTGCGGCCCGCTGATTCGCGACATGCTTCAGGGTTTCAATGAAGTAGGGTTTTTCTTTCTCTTCGGCCAGCACGTCGTGCCAGGTCAGCTTTTCAGCCATGATCAACTCCCTTGTATTTCGAACCCTAAGCTTAGCGGTTCAGTCTTCAGACATGAAGCCCAAAAATTTTTGAAGAATTAAACAAAATTTTCCTAAAGCGGGTTTTTAAAATCAAAAGCTTACCAGGGTGGCGATAAAACGCCCGGCGGTAATTGATGCAGGTCAAAACTATGGCAGACATCGGGTGGTATACCAACAGCTCAAATTGACTGAGTCACGGTGTAGACGAAGGTCGCACCTTGCAGGAGGGATTGAAATGATCACAGGTATTCAGATTACCCAATCGAGTAATCCGGCGTTAATTAACTCTTTCTGGCTGCTGGACGAAGAAAAAGCCGAAGCGCGCTGCCTCTGTGCCGTTGCAGGCTTTCAGGAGGATCAGATTGTGAAGATTGGGGAGTTAGGCGACGTGGCTTACCGCGACGTGCCGGTTGAGGTGAAACCTCAGGTTCGCGTAGAGGGCGGTCAGCATCTCAACGTCAACGTATTGCGCCGCGAAACGCTGGAAGATGCCGTGAAACATCCCGAAAAGTATCCCCAGCTGACAATCCGTGTTTCAGGCTATGCCGTGCGCTTTAACTCACTGACCGCGGAACAGCAGCGCGATGTGATTGCCCGTACCTTTACTGAAAGTTTGTAACGGAGCGGGCGCTGAAATAAAACGCAGCGCCTGTCTGCAAAATTTATCAATGTTAACAATATGATAAATTTGATTGGGTAAGCGCGCGTTTGGGCTGGCAGGCCAGCGTGGGCTGTTCGATGCTAAAATCACGCTAAAAGCATATTTACAGGCCTTTCAAATACAAAAATCGCCTCACTGGAGGCGATTTTTTTAAGTCCGTGCTGATTTATTCTGCACTCTCGCTGCCCGGCGTACTGCCGCTCGGCTTGCGACGCTTACCCACGTTTTTGAGGTCACGGTGACGCTTTTTAACCCGCGGTTTCTCTTCTTCTTTCGCTTTTTTCTCTGCACGCTTGGCAAGCGCCTTTTTCGACGGTTTTCCCGTCGTTTTCGCCGAAGGCGCGCGCGTAACAGGACGCAGCTCGTCAATCACCCGGGCTTTAATCGGTTCATCAACATAGCGGCTGACTTTACCCAGCAGCAGATGGTCGTGTGCTTCAACCAGCGAAATCGCGATACCTTTACGACCGGCCCGGCCAGTACGGCCAATGCGGTGCAGATAGGTGTCAGCGGTGCGCGGCATATCGAAGTTGATGACGTGGCTGACATCGTCGACGTCAATACCGCGTGCGGCAATATCGGTCGCCACCAGCACATTTACGCGGCCCTCGACCAGGCGTTTAATCGCCTCATTGCGTTTAGCCTGCACCATTTCACCTTCAAGGTAGCTGGTGCGAATACCGGCATCATGTAGCCAGCTGACCAGCTCATGCAGACGTTCGCGCTTGCGCACAAACACAATTGAACGGGTCACTTCCGGCTGCTTTAACAGATGAACCAGCAGCTTTGTCTTGTGCTCAAGATCGTCGGCGCGGTGATACCACTGCTGGATCTTCTTACGCTCGCGACGGCTGGGATCGGCTTCCAGTTCAACCGGTTCATTCAGCAGGCGCTCGGCAAAATCCTTGATATGCTCGCCTTCCAGCGTGGCAGAAAACAGCATCGTCTGTTTGCGCCAGCGCGTTTCGCCCGCGATGGTTTCAATATCCTGAGCAAAGCCCATGTCCAGCATGCGGTCGGCTTCATCCAGGATCAGCGTTTCTACGGCGCGGCAGTCAAAGTTTTCTTCTTTAATGTATTGCAGCAGACGACCAGTGGTGGCAACCACGACATCCTGATTTTCGCTAAACACTTCAGCGTGGTTCATGAAGGCCACGCCGCCAGTGATGGTGGCGATATCCAGATGCGTGTGTTTCGCCAGTTCCCGTGCCTGGTCGGCAACCTGCATGGCCAGCTCACGGGTTGGCGTTAAAATTAAAATACGCGGCGGGCCAGACTTCTTGCGCGGAAAATCGAGCAGGTGCTGCAACACCGGTAATAAATACGCGGCGGTTTTCCCGGTCCCGGTAGGTGCCGAACCCAGAACGTCGCGGCCCTCCAGCGCGGGGGGAATGGCAGCAGCCTGAATTGCTGTCGGGCGCGTATAGCCTTTCTCCTGCAGCGCTTCAAGCAGGCTTTCGTCGAGTTCAAGTTCGGAAAATGTGGTTACGGTCATGTTCTACCTCAGTTTGGGGCGCTGATTATAGACAGATCGAACATAATCTTCATCTGTTTATCGGTATTGACTGCGCCAGATTACGTCAACGGCGTGAATTCCCCAACCCACCACGTTACACTTACGCCTTGCCGTACGGCAGGATAAAAGGTGAATGGTCGCTGAGTATGATGCAGGACAAGCCGCAGGCGCGGCCACAATTAAAAAAGAACGGTTTTACCTTCAAGCAGTTTTTTGTTGCACATGACCGCTGTGCGATGAAGGTCGGCACAGATGGTATTTTGCTGGGCGCATGGGCACCGGTCGCCGGGGTGAAGCGGATTCTCGATATCGGCACCGGTTCGGGCCTGATAGCCCTGATGCTGGCCCAGCGTACTCCGTCGAATGTCGACGTGGATGCCGTAGAGTTAGATCCGGACGCCGCACAGCAGGCGCATGAAAACATCCAGCAGTCGCCGTGGGCAGCGCGAATGCAGGTTCATCAACAGGATATCGCCCAGTGGGCTGAAAACTGCGAAGCGCGTTACTCGCTTATCGTCAGTAATCCTCCTTACTTTGATCCCGGTGTGGCCTGCGCAACCCCGGCTAGAGACAGCGCACGTGCCACCGGTTCATTAGATCATCAGACGTTATTGCGCTGTGCGGCCGCGCTGATCGAAGAAGAGGGATTTTTCTGTGTGGTCTTACCCGAAGCGACAGGGCAGCAGGTTATCGCGCTGGCACAGGCTGACGGCTGGCACTTACGCTTTCGTTTTGATGTCGCAGAGTACGCACATCGTCCCCCGCATCGGGTTCTGCTGGGCTTTTCTCCCAGCCCCGGCGAAACCCTGTTTGAGCGGCTGGCTATTCGCGATGCAGACAGACAGTACTCAGACGCCTGGCAAAGCCTGACGCGTGACTTCTATTTGTTTATGTCCTGACCCGGTTGCAGCACGGTAGGCTGGGCCTCAGGGAGCAAATCCGGATAGTCGCGGATAAAATGCAGCCCGCGGCTCTCTTTTCTCTGTAGCGCACAGCGCACCATCAGCTCAGCCACCTGCACCAGGTTACGCAGCTCCAGCAGGTTATTGGACAGGCGGAAATGGTGGTAATACTCGTCTATCTCCTGTTGCAGCAGGGTAATGCGGCGCAGTGCCCGCTCCAGCCGTTTGGTGGTGCGGACAATGCCCACGTAATCCCACATAAACAGCCGCAGCTCATGCCAGTTATGCTGAATCACCACCCGTTCATCGGCGTCATCCACCTGGCTGTCGTCCCAGGCCGGGAGGTTATCAACGGCCTCGACCTCCGGTAAAACACGCAGCAGATCCTCCGCTGCCGACCAGCCATATACAAGGCATTCGAGCAGCGAGTTGGAGGCCATGCGATTGGCACCGTGCAGGCCGGTGTAGCTGACTTCACCGATGGCATACAGGCCGTTGATATCCGTACGGCCCTGCGCGTTGACCATGACGCCGCCGCAGGTGTAGTGCGCGGCAGGCACCACCGGGATCCTGTGTTTGGTCAGATCGAAACCAAAGGTCAGCAGTTTTTCGTAGATCATCGGGAAGTGTGAACGCACAAAGGCTTCAGGCTGATGGCTGATATCCAGATACATACAGTCAACGCCAAGGCGTTTCATCTCGTGATCGATGGCGCGGGCCACAATGTCGCGCGGCGCCAGTTCAGCACGCGCATCGAAGTCGGGCATAAAACGCGAGCCGTCGGGCCGCACCAGCCAGGCTCCTTCGCCGCGCAGCGCTTCAGTGAGCAGAAAGTTTTGTGCCTGGGGATGAAACAGGCAGGTCGGATGAAACTGGTTAAACTCCAGATTAGCCACGCGACATCCCGCCCGCCAGGCCATCGCAATACCATCACCGGAGGCGATATCGGGGTTGGTCGTGTACTGATACACTTTGGCCGCGCCGCCCGTTGCCAGCACCACGGCACGTGCGCGGCAGGTCTCAACCCGTTCACGATTACGGTTCCAAATCCAGGCGCCGGTCACCCGGCGCGGGCCCGGCAGGCCGAGCTTATCCGAAAGAATCAGATCCACCGCGTTGGTGCGCTCGAGAATGCGGATATTGGGATGATGCAACGCTTTGCCTACCAGCGTGGTTTCCACTTCGCGACCCGTCGCATCCGCGCTGTGCAGGATACGGCGGTGGCTGTGGCCGCCTTCACGCGTCAGGTGATAGCGCATCTCGCCTGCAGCCTGCGGATCGGTATCAAATGCCACGCCGTTATCAATCAGCCATTGCACGCAGTGCCGCGCATTGCTGGCCACAAAGGAGACGGCGGCCCGATCGCATAAACCTGCCCCCGCGATCAGCGTGTCTTCCACATGTGAATCAATGCTGTCGGTTTCGTCAAAAACCGCCGCAATCCCGCCTTGCGCATACAGCGTCGAGCCTTCATTGACCTGCGCTTTGCTTAATACGGTGACCTGATAATGCTCTGCCAGACGCAATGCCAGCGACAATCCTGCTGCACCGCTGCCGACGATAAGGACATCACACTGATAATCAGAGGAAGAGAAAGTTGTCATAGTGTTTAATTTACTAAACAAGAATGGACCGAGCATAAGCGTTTGGACGTTTTTTGTGAAGTATTTTGAACACAAACGCGGCGATATGCGTGTCTGAAAATTAATTCATTAGTGATATCAAGAGGTTAATGTTTTGCAGGTTTAAATCGGGTTTTTTATACCAAACTTAATCGATTACAAGGATTTAAAGATGAAAAAGCTGTTGTCATAGGTTACTCTGCCTGCGATTTGCGCGCGTTACACTGAACGAAAATGAACAAACTGTGTGATTTTGCCGCAAAGTGGCTTAAAAGAGGCCGAGAGTGAACTTTTTGCCACGCAATGACTCAAAGCGCATGCTTGCTCAATAGCGGTGTGCTGGCAGTTCCTTAACGCATAAGAAAGTATTTGGGGAGACATTACCTCGGATGAGCGAGCAGTTAGCGGACCAGGTTCTTGTTGAACGGGTTCAGAAGGGGGATCAAAAGGCGTTTAACTTACTGGTAATTCGTTACCAGCACAAAGTGGCGAGCCTGGTCTCACGATATGTCCCTTCAGGCGATGTGCCTGATGTCGTTCAGGAATCATTTATCAAGGCTTATCGTGCGCTGGACTCGTTCCGGGGCGATAGCGCGTTTTACACCTGGCTGTATCGTATAGCAGTGAATACAGCAAAAAATTATTTGGTCGCTCAGGGGCGTCGTCCGCCTTCCAGTGATGTTGATGCAATTGATGCTGAAAACTTCGAAAGTGCGGGCGCATTGAAAGAAATTTCGAACCCTGAGAACTTAATGTTGTCAGATGAACTGAAACAAATCGTCTTTCGTACCATTGAGGCGCTTCCTGAGGACTTGCGAATGGCAATTACCCTCAGGGAACTTGACGGTCTGAGCTATGAAGAGATCGCCGTCATTATGGATTGCCCGGTGGGCACGGTCAGGTCCCGCATCTTCCGTGCACGTGAGGCCATTGATAATAAAGTTCAACCGCTTATCCAACGTCAGTGATAACGGCTACTGGAAGGGTATTAGGCATGCAGAAAGAAAAACTTTCCGCTTTAATGGATGGTGAGGCTTTAGACAGTGAGCTGTTTTCAGCGCTGTCCAAAGACGCAGAATTACAAAAAAGCTGGGAACGCTACCATCTTATCCGCGATACCATGCGCGGTGACGTGGGCGAGCACCTGCATTTTGACATTGCTGCACGCGTCGCTGCTGCGATTGAAAAAGAGCCTCAGCGCAACGTCACAACCTTGATCCCCGAAGCACAGCCCGAACCTTCTCGCTGGGAAAAAATGCCGTTCTGGCATAAAGCTCGCCCGTGGGCGGCACAGATTACCCAGGTTGGTGTCGCCGCCTGTGTTTCCCTGGCTGTTATCGTTGGCGTTCAGCACTATAACCAACCGGGTAGCGGCAGCGTCGAAAGTTCTGATTCGCCGGTCTTCAACACCTTACCTGTCATGGGTAAAGCCTCTCCCGTGAGCCTTGGGGTGCCATCGGATGCCTTTGGCAACGGTAATGCGACTCAGCAGGTGCAGGATCAACGTCGTCGCGTGAATGCCATGCTGCAGGACTATGAACTCCAGCGTCGCCTGCATGCGGATCAGCTGCAGTTCGAAACCAATGCGCCTAAACAAGCGCAGGCCAATGTCCCTGGTAATCAGTCATTAGGAATGCAGCAGCAGTAATGAAGCCGCTATGGTATGCCGTCAGCCTTCTGGCAGGCAGCCTGTTGTGGTCATCTGCCGCCCCAGCGCAGGTTTCTGCGTCTGGGGCGTTATTGCAGCAGATGGAGCAGGCAAGCCAGACCCTCAACTACGAATTCGCCTACATTAACGTTTCCCGCCTTGGCATGGAATCTCTGCGCTATCGTCATGCGGTTATCGACGATCGCGTTTATGCGCAGGTGCTGCAGATGGACGGTCCGCGTCGTGAAGTGATTCAACGCGGCAACGACATCAGCTATTTTGAACCTGGCATTGAGCCTTTCTCGCTACCGGGCAACCACATTGTGGATGCGCTACCGTCCATTATTTACGCCGACTTTGGCAAGCTGGATACCGCCTACGATTTTATCACCGTGGGCCGTTCACGCATTGCCGACCAGATGTGCGACGTAGTGCGCATCGTTTCACGCGATGGCACGCGCTACAGCTACGTTGTCTGGCTGGACGTGGATACCAAGCTGCCGCTCCGGGTCGATTTGCTTGACCGGGATGGTGAAACGATGGAGCAGTTTCGCGTTATCAGCTTCGCGGTGGACGATGGCGTTCGCAATCTGATGCAGGGGCTGGAGAAAGCGAATTTGCCGCCATCGCTGTCGTTAACTAAAACCGATAACGTTTCGTTAGACTGGCAGCCCGCCTGGCTCCCCGCCGGCATGACGCTGGTCTCGCAAAGTCGTCGCACCATTCCCGCGTTAAATAAATCGGTTGAATCACGGCTCTACAGCGATGGCCTGTTTAGCTTTGCGGTCAATGTCACTCCGGCAGATAAAAACAGCACCGCACAGACATTGCGCACGGGACGTCGTACGGTGCAAACCGTAATACGCGATAATAACGAAATTACGGTCGTCGGCGAACTACCGCCCGTGACGGCCAAACGTATCGCAGACAGCGTCGAATTCGGGGCAAAAAAATGATGAGAGAATGGGCCACTGTGGTGGCATGGCAGGATGGCATCGCCACGCTGCACACTGAAGCTAAAACGTCCTGCAACAGCTGTCAGGCACGTAAAGGCTGCGGTAGCCATATGCTGAATAAGCTGGGGCCAAAGAACGCGCACGTGATGCAGATCGCCAGCAGCAAGCCGTTGACGCCGGGCCAGCGTGTTGAACTCGGTATCAAAGAGAGCAGCCTGCTGGGTTCCGCGCTGCTGGTTTATATGACGCCTCTGTTTGGCCTGTTCCTGTTTGCCGGCCTGTTTCAGGCGCTGTTTGGTAGCGACCTCGCTGCGGCCTGCGGCGCGCTGTTAGGCGGCGTGGGGGGCTTTATCGTGGCCAAAGGTATTTCGATGAAATTTGGCGATCGCGAGGCATTCCAGCCCGTTATTTTGAACATCGCTTTGCCGCCGGATGCACTGCGCGTTGAAAGCGAAGCCTGATCCTCACTCAAGCCGCACTTGCTGCGGCTTCTGTCATTATGGCGCCTCGCCAAAAACTGTTTCGCTTCCACAACGTTCCATTCTTTTATGCGCGGCCTTAACAGTGTAATATGCGTCGTCATTAATGAGGCTGACAGGATTGTGGGTTAAGAGCGATCTTCCTGAATGTGTCTGTGCTCAGGTTTCTAACTGATTCTCTACGTGAAGATATTCCTATAAATGAAGCACATAAGAAATTTCTCCATCATCGCCCATATTGACCACGGTAAATCCACGCTCTCTGACCGCTTAATTCAGATTTGCGGGGGATTAACCGATCGCGAGATGGCCGCGCAGGTTCTTGACTCAATGGACCTGGAGCGTGAACGTGGCATTACTATTAAGGCGCAGAGCGTAACGCTCGATTACAAAGCAAAAGACGGCGAAACTTACCAGCTCAATTTCATCGACACGCCGGGACACGTTGACTTCTCGTATGAGGTTTCCCGCTCACTGGCCGCCTGTGAAGGCGCACTGCTGGTGGTTGATGCCGGACAGGGCGTTGAAGCACAAACCCTGGCCAACTGCTACACCGCGATTGAGATGGATCTGGAAGTAGTGCCGGTGCTGAATAAGATCGATTTGCCAGCCGCCGATCCCGATCGTGCCGCGCAGGAAATCGAAGACATCGTAGGCATTGACGCGACCGACGCCGTGCGTTGCTCAGCCAAAACTGGCGTGGGCGTACCTGAAGTGCTGGAGCGTTTAGTTCGCGACATCCCGGCACCAGAGGGCGATCCGGACGCCCCTTTGCAGGCGCTGATTATTGACTCCTGGTTCGATAACTACCTCGGCGTTGTATCGCTGGTGCGCGTGAAAAACGGCACTATGCGCAAAGGCGACAAAATCAAGGTGCTGAGCACCGGGCAGGTCTACAATGCAGACCGTCTGGGTATCTTCACGCCGAAGCAGGTTGACCGTACCGAGCTGAACTGCGGTGAAGTCGGCTGGCTGGTGTGCGCCATCAAAGACATTCTTGGCGCACCCGTGGGCGATACGCTGACCACGGCACGCAACCCTGCGGATAAAGCCTTACCCGGCTTTAAAAAAGTGAAGCCGCAGGTTTATGCCGGTCTGTTCCCCATCAGTTCTGATGATTACGAAGCGTTTCGTGATGCGCTGGGCAAGCTGAGCCTGAACGATGCCTCGCTGTTCTACGAGCCAGAAAGCTCAACGGCGCTGGGCTTTGGTTTCCGCTGTGGCTTCCTTGGGCTGCTGCACATGGAGATCATTCAGGAACGTCTGGAACGCGAATACGATCTGGATCTGATTACGACCGCGCCGACGGTGGTGTACGAAGTGGAAACCACAAGCGGTGAAGTCGTCTACGTGGACAGCCCTTCGAAGCTGCCACCGCTTAATAATATTGAAGAGCTGCGCGAACCGATTGCCGAGTGTCATATGCTGCTGCCGCAGGAATACCTGGGCAACGTCATCACGCTGTGCATCGAGAAACGTGGCGTTCAGACCAACATGGTTTACCACGGCAACCAGGTGGCGCTGACCTATGAGATTCCGATGGCGGAAGTGGTTCTCGACTTCTTTGACCGTCTGAAATCAACGTCTCGGGGTTATGCCTCACTGGACTACAATTTTAAACGTTTTCAGGCCTCTGACATGGTGCGCGTTGAAGTTCTGATTAACTCAGAACGTGTTGATGCGCTGGCGCTGATTACCCACCGTGAAAACGCACCTTACCGTGGACGTGATCTGGTTGAGAAAATGAAAGAGCTCATCCCACGTCAGCAGTTTGATATTGCGATTCAGGCGGCAATTGGCAACCACATTATCGCTCGCTCAACCGTTAAACAGCTACGTAAGAACGTACTCGCCAAGTGTTACGGCGGCGACGTCAGTCGTAAGAAAAAGCTGTTGCAGAAGCAGAAAGATGGTAAGAAGCGAATGAAGCAGGTCGGTAACGTTGAGCTGCCGCAGGAAGCATTCCTCGCCATTCTGCATGTCGGAAAAGACAGCAAATAAGGATCTCAAATGGCTAATATGTTCGCCCTGATACTGGCGATAGCGACGTTGATTACCGGCATTCTTTGGGTGATCGATCGTATTAAGTGGGCACCAAAGCGCCGTGCGTTGCAGGCGGCGGCGCAGGCGCAGGCGGGCGGAACACTCGACAGCAAAGCGCTGGCGAAGATGGCCCCTAAGCCGGGCTGGATTGAAACCGCCGCATCGGTGTTTCCGGTGCTGGCCGTGGTGTTCTTTGTGCGCTCGTTTGTGTATGAGCCATTCCAGATCCCGTCCGGCTCTATGATGCCAACCCTGCTGATTGGTGACTTTATTCTGGTCGAAAAGTTTGCGTATGGCATTAAAGATCCCATTACGCAAACGACGCTGATCCCTACCGGGCATCCAAAACGGGGCGATATCGCGGTGTTTAAATACCCGAAGGATCCCAGCCTGGATTACATCAAGCGCGTGATCGGTCTGCCTGGCGATCGGGTGACCTACGATCCGTATAGTAAAACGCTGACCATTAATCCGGCCTGCGATAACGGCAAGCCTTGTAGCAAAGCGCTGCCCGTCACCTATAGCAATATTGAACCCAGCAAATTTGTTCAAACGTTTAGCGGGTTTGATGGTAACGAAGCGGGTAACGGTTTCTATCAGCTACCGCTGAATGACACCATGCGGGGGGGATTACGTCTGGCCACGCGCAAAGAAACCCTGGGCGACGTGACGCATGACATCCTGTTGGTGACAGAAGCACAAAGCCAGGCGAGCATGTACTATCAGCAGCCCGGTCAGCCGCAGGCCAGCTGGGTCGTGCCGCAGGGGCAATATTTCATGATGGGTGATAACCGCGATAACAGCGCAGACAGCCGCTACTGGGGCTTTGTTCCCGAGCGTAACCTGGTGGGTAAAGCGGTCGCCATCTGGATGAGTTTCGAAAAACAAGAAGGTCAGTGGCCAACCGGCGTACGACTCAGTCGTATCGGTGGTATCCACTAACCATAGCCTGACAGTCAGGTGAAAAGGGTGGCCCTCCAGGTGGGGGGCCACTGCACACCAAACAGAATGAGTTGGTTCTCCAGCCCTGTTTGGTATGCAGAGTGACAGACGCAAAACAGAACTGGAATCGCATGAACCCCATCTTGATTAACAAGCTTCAGCGCAAACTGGGCTACACTTTTACACATTCTGAACTTTTACAGCAGGCCCTGACCCATCGAAGCGCCAGCAGTAAACATAACGAACGTCTTGAGTTTTTAGGCGATTCCATTCTCAGCTATGTGATTGCTAACGCGCTCTATCACCGTTTTCCACGCGTGGATGAAGGGGATATGAGCCGTATGCGTGCAACCCTGGTCAGGGGAAATACGCTGGCAGAGATGGCGCGCGAGTTCGATTTGGGAGAATGCCTGCGTTTAGGCCCCGGTGAATTAAAAAGCGGGGGCTTTCGCCGTGAGTCCATTCTGGCGGATACCGTCGAAGCGCTGATTGGCGGCGTTTTCCTCGACAGTGATATTCAGACGGTGGAAAAACTGATCCTCGACTGGTATCAGACGCGCCTGGACGAAATCAGTCCGGGTGACAAACAAAAAGATCCCAAAACGCGCCTGCAGGAGTATCTGCAAGGCCGGCATCTGCCACTACCCAGTTACTTAGTCGTGCAGGTACGTGGCGAAGCCCACGATCAGGAATTCACCATTCACTGTCAGGTGAGTGGCATGGCAGAACCGGTGGTGGGCGTAGGCTCCAGCCGCCGTAAAGCCGAACAAGCAGCCGCCGAACAGGCGCTGATTAAACTTGGTCTGGAATAGTATTATCCCGGCGCTTTAACCGGCGCTAAAACCTCAGGATTCGAATGAGCGAAAACGTTACATACAGCGGCTTTGTCGCGATAGTTGGCCGACCCAACGTCGGTAAATCCACCTTACTGAACCAGCTACTGGGGCAGAAGGTTTCGATTACGTCGCGTAAGCCGCAAACCACTCGTCACCGCATTATGGGTATCCATACGGAAGGCGCCTACCAGGCGATCTATGTGGATACGCCAGGCCTGCACATGGAAGAGAAACGGGCGATTAACCGCCTGATGAACCGTGCTGCCAGCAGTTCTATCGGTGACGTTGAACTCATCATCTTTGTGGTGGACGGCACGCGCTGGACGCCGGATGACGAAATGGTATTAAACAAGCTGCGCGATGGCAAAGTGCCCGTGCTGCTGGCGATCAATAAAGTCGACAATATTCAGGACAAAAGTATTCTGCTGCCGCACCTGCAGTTCCTGAGCCAGCAGATGAACTTTATTGATATCGTGCCGATTTCAGCAGAAACCGGCAAAAATGTGGATACCATCGCCGCCATTGCCCGTAAGCATCTGCCGGAATCTGACCATCACTTCCCGGAAGATTACATTACCGATCGTTCGCAGCGCTTTATGGCCTCAGAAATCATCCGTGAAAAGCTGATGCGTTTTCTGGGGGCTGAACTGCCTTACTCGGTCACGGTTGAAATCGAACAGTTCGTGTCGAATACGCGCGGCGGTTATGACATCAACGGTCTGATTTTGGTCGAGCGTGAAGGGCAGAAGAAAATGGTGATTGGCAACAAAGGCGCCAAAATCAAAACCATCGGTATTGAAGCCCGTAAAGACATGGAAGAGATGTTCGATGCGAAAGTGCATCTCGAACTGTGGGTCAAAGTTAAATCCGGCTGGGCGGACGACGAACGTGCGCTGCGCAGCCTGGGTTACACAGACGATCTCTGATTAAGTGGAAGGCTGGCAACGCGCCTTTGTGCTGCATAGTCGTCCTTTCAGCGAGACCAGCCTGCTGCTTGATCTGTTTAGTGAAAGTGAAGGCCGCGTACGTGTTCTGGCAAAAGGGGCACGTTCACGGCGTTCCCAACTGAAAGGCACCTTACAGCCTTTCACGCCTTTACTGGTGCGCTGGAGCGGGCGTGGGGAAGTCAAAACCCTGCGCAACGCTGAAGCGGTCTCCCTGGCATTACCTCTCAGTGGCATCACGCTATACTGCGGCCTGTACGTTAACGAGCTGTTATCTCGGGTACTGGAACAGCACATTCCCTTCTCTGAACTGTTTTTCGACTACCTGCAATGCATTCAGATGCTGGCGGCAGGCGAAGGATCACCAGAGCCTGCGCTGCGCCGTTTTGAGCTAGCGCTGCTGGGGCATTTGGGTTACGGCGTAGACTTCCTGCACTGTGCGGGCAGCGGTGAACCGGTCAGCGAAGCCATGACCTACAGCTACCGTGAAGAGAAAGGCTTTATTGCCAGCCTGGTGCTGAACCAGCGTAGCTTCACCGGGCGTGAACTGCAGGCGCTGTTTACCCGTGAATTCCCGGATGCAGAAACCCTGCGCGCAGCCAAACGTTTCACGCGTATGGCCCTCAAACCCTACCTGGGCGGTAAGCCGCTAAAAAGCCAGGAGCTTTTTCGCCAGTTTACCCCGAAAAAAAAGCCCACTATTTCTGACGAGACAGAGCACTGACCGTAGCCTGGCCTTATCTCTGCGCGGTACACTCAATGCAATGACCATAATGAACCGAGGATTGTCATGGCTGAGTTACTGTTAGGCGTGAATATCGACCATATCGCTACCGTTCGCAATGCGCGTGGAACCCATTATCCCGATCCGGTACAGGCGGCGTTTATCGCCGAACAGGCGGGTGCAGACGGCATTACCGTGCACCTGCGCGAAGATCGTCGCCACATTACCGACAGGGATGTGCGCATCCTGCGCGATACCATTGAAACGCGCATGAATCTCGAAATGGCCGTGACCGAGGAGATGCTGGCTATCGCCTGTGAAATCAAACCGCATTTCTGCTGCCTGGTGCCGGAAAAGCGCGAGGAAGTCACCACCGAAGGCGGACTGGACGTCGCGGGCCAGCAGGAGAAGCTGAACGCCGCGGTGAAACAGCTCAGCGAAGCGGGCATTCTGGTGTCCCTGTTTATCGATCCCGATCACCGCCAAATCGAGGCGGCGGTGACCAGCGGCGCGCCCTATATTGAAATTCATACCGGTGCCTATGCTGAAGCGCCTGAAGGCCCAGCGCGCGACGCTGAGCTGGCACGTATCCGTCAGGCCGCCACCTTTGCTGCCAGCCGTGGGTTAAAAGTTAACGCCGGTCATGGGCTGACTTACCACAACGTACTGCCAATCGCCGCCCTGCCGGAAATGCATGAGCTGAATATCGGTCATGCGATTATTGGACGTGCCGTGATGAGTGGTCTGCCTGAGGCGGTGAAAGCCATGAAAGCACTGCTGCGAGAAGCGCGTCGCTAATGGCTATCCTGGGACTGGGCAGCGATATCGTCGAAATAGAACGCATTGCCGATGTGATTTCACGTTCAGGCGATCGTCTGGCGCGGCGTGTTCTGAGCGAGGCCGAGTGGCAGCAATATCAACAGCACCGTCAGCCGGTTCGTTTCCTGGCCAAACGTTTTGCGGTTAAAGAGGCGGCGGCAAAAGCTTTTGGTACCGGCATTCGGGGCGGGCTGGCTTTTAACCAGTTCGAAGTTTATAACGACGCGCTGGGTAAACCACTGCTGCGTTTCTTCGATCATGCCGCCGAGGTGGCGCAACGTCTTGGCGTGCAGCATGTGCATGTCACGCTGGCAGATGAGCGTCACTATGCCTGCGCAACGGTGATCATCGAAAGTTAACCGTGCAGCTGCACAAACTTATCCCACAGCGCATCGCGTGATTCGATGTGCTGTGGATCAATGACGATCGTGTTATCAATCGGGCAAACGCGCTGACAGGTTGGAAGATCGTAATGACCCACGCACTCCGTGCAGCGGCTCACATCAATTTCATAGATTGCCTCACCCATCGCAATCGCCTGGTTCGGGCATTCAGGTTCGCACATATCGCAGTTAATGCATCGTTCGGTAATCAGTAGAGACATCGCGGTATCTTAATCGATAAATAATTTTTGTCGTTTATGCGTTGCCTGGCAAAGACGGCGATCGAGACAGCCTGCCATGACACTTTCATTTCCCGACATACCTTACAATATTGCCTTTTTAAGCTAGCAGACTGTGTCAATGACCTGCAAACTGGATTCGGCTGTGATAAACGTGGCGAACAGTATCATATTCTGCCTTAAGCAAAAATGACGGCGAGGGGCTAAAGTGACAAATGCTGCTACAGCATTGCATAACTCAATGTTTATAAATTTCTTTTTTTGTGGATGAAGTTCAGGGCTGAATTTTATGATGAATGATGGCTTTCTTTGAGCAGCAACCTGAGTGGTTAAAGAGAGAGAAGGCGTTAAAAGTGCCTCACGTCATCCCGTCCACCATTTGTAAGGATTTAGCAGGGAAAATGTTCAATAGAAATATTTTGTCATAGAAAATGCGAAGAACAGATGCGGGCTTAGGATTTTTCCGATAATATCTATTCATCAATAATATCGATGGATTGTGTCAGGTGAAAAAAAGAATTCTTGTGATTGTGGGCGTAGCTGTTCTTGCCGCAACAACCGCTTACGGAAGCCTGTCAGCGGGCGGATCTCGACCAGATTTCGTTGCGTCGGCAGAAAATAAAACGAATAATTTCCTGCAATACACCTATGGAAAGGGAAAATGTAAAGCGACACCTAGCTCGACTATTAGCTGGGACATGGAATGTAAGTATGAGGGTGGAAAGAAAGTCGTAAAATTCGCGCTTTATTCCGCAGATCACACTCCGCATTCTTATGCTGACACCTTCTATCTGGTTGCTAAAAACAAGGCTGCTGTGGATTCTGCCAGCACCGGTATGAGTCAGTACCTGCCTATTTCGACGCAAGATACCAGCGGTAGCTAATCCGTTCATACCGGTTAACAGTTAAAGTTCTCTGAGAAGCCAGCGCAAATGCTGGCTTCTTGCGTTATGTTCTCGGCAAAATATCTGCGTTGAGCTTTCTGGCTAGATCAGTTTCTTAACCAGAGCTTCGCTGTGACGAATATGGCTGGATGCTCGCTCAGGATCGTTCTGCACCAGGGCCATAAACAGCAGGTCCGTCAACGCCAGCTGCGCGGTGGTAGATGAGATGGCGGCGCTGCGCGTGCTCTGCTCTTCTGCCACGGTGTACAGGCAATGGGTGGCGCACTGCTGCAATGTGTTAGGCGTAAAGCCGGTAAAGGCCAGCACATCCGCCCCTACGCGAACGGCTTCCTGAGCGGCAAGGTTGATTTCACGTCGTTCGCCGGTGTAGGAGATCGCCAGCAGCACATCGCCAGATGACATAGCCTGAACACTGGCCAGCAGCGCGTGCATATCCTGTTCCGCCACCGCATTGATACCAATTTTCATCAGCTTCCATGAAAAATCCTTTGCCACCAGGCCGGACGCGCCAATGCCGACCAGCAAAATGCGGCGTGCGCGCTTGAGCAACTGCAGGACGGCGTTTAATTTCTCTTCACTGTTGATATCCAGCGTGGCGCGAATCGCAGAGAGCTTCTCCGTGAGTAATTTTTCACCCACGGCTTTGAGCGGATCGTCGCTCAGGATCTGGTTGTGCACGGTGATGGCATCTTTATCCGCCAGCGATTCACTCAGCGCCAGCTTAAGAGCCGGAAAGCCTTTGTATCCCAGTTTTTGTGCGAATTTAACCACGCTCGACTGGCTGACCCCGGATTCTTCCGCCAGCTTTTGTGAACTCAGATGCCGTGCCCGATCCGGTTGTGACAGTAAAAAATCCGCCAGCCGACGCTCGTTCAGCGCCAGAGAGGGATAAAGCTGGCGAATGCGCAGCAATGAACTCATGCTCAATCCTTATGATTTAGCGGATGTTCCGCATGGAATAAATGATTCTATGCGCATTGTAGTCACTGGAATAAAAAATGACAGCCATCGCCTCGTTGGACGAAGATGACTACAATAGAGGCTGTTGATGCCAATTAGGTAAAAAGGAGTGTTGTTTGACCAACGATATACAACGTCGCGTGGTGTTTTTCGACCTTGATGGCACATTGCACCAACAGGACATGTTTGGCACGTTCATGCGCTATCTGCTGCGCCGCAAGCCGCTTAATCTGCTGCTGGTGGTGCCGTTGCTGCCGGTTGTGGGCGCGGGTTTATTGTTTAAGGGACGCGCCGCGCGCTGGCCGATGAGTTTGCTGCTGTGGTCGATCACCTTTGGCCGCTCTGAAGCCACACTGCTGCGGCTGGAAGCCGAATTTGCGCAATGGTTTCGACAACGCGTTAAAGCATTTCCCGTGGTGCAGAAACGACTCAGTGAATACCTTAGTAGCGATGATGCCGATGTCTGGCTGATTACGGGCTCACCGCAGTCGCTGGTGGAGCAGGTCTATTACGACTCCGCATTTCTACCGCGGGTGAAGCTCATCGCCAGCCAGATGCAGCCCGGTTTAGGCGGACGCATATTGAAAATGCGCTGTCTCGGCCATGAAAAAGTGGTGCAGCTTGAAGAGCAAATCGGCACGCCCTTACAGCTGTATAGCGGTTACAGCGACAGCAAACAGGATAACCCGCTGCTGTTCTTCTGCCAGCATCGCTGGCGCGTCACCCCGGGTGGCGAATTACAACAGCTGGAATAACCGCTGTCACGCTTCGGTTTTACGGATTCGATGGTTATAATGCGCCGCTTTTTTGCTGCCGGGAGTGGTCTGCGTGACTCAAGAACAAGATGAATACTGGATGCGCCGGGCGCTTACGCTGGCGCAGCGCGCATGGGAGCAGGGCGAAGTGCCGGTGGGTGCGGTGCTGGTTCAGGGCGATCGGGTGATAGGCGAGGGCTGGAACCGGCCTATCGGGCAGCACGATCCCACCGCCCATGCGGAGATCATGGCCTTACGTCAGGGCGGGAAAGTGCTGGAGAATTATCGCCTGCTCAATACCACGCTTTACGTCACGCTGGAGCCCTGCATTATGTGTGCGGGCGCGATGGTGCACAGTCGCATTGGCCGTCTGGTTTATGGCGCGCACGATGTAAAAACCGGCGCAGCCGGCTCACTGATTGATATTCTGGGACATCCGGGAATGAATCATCAGGTGGCGCTGCATCAGGGAGTGCTGGAAGAGGAGTGCGCGGCAATGCTGAGCGACTTTTTCCGCATGCGCCGCCAGCAACAAAAAGCGCTGCGTCAGGCGCAGCGCGAAAGTTAATTCATTGCCACCTCAGGCGTGACGGCAGGATAACCTTTGCCCAGCTCTGCCTCCAGGGCCGCCTGTTGGGCAATGCGTTTTTCCTGCTCCTGCAAATAACCCACCAGGCTAATTTCATATTTGCGGATATTCTCCACGTAATTATAGGCTTCCTGCCCGCGTGCATAGCCATAGGTGGTTTGTGAGTAGTAGCGCTTCTGGCTCAACATGGGTAGCCGCAGTTTAACATCTGCCCAGCTGTCGGGATTTCCACCCTGTTTAGCCGTGAGCTTACGCACATCCAGCATATGCGCATAGCCCATGTTATAGGCCGCCAGGGCAAACCAGATACGCTCATCTTCCGGAATCGTTTGTGGCACCTTTTCCATCATGTTTTGCAGATACTCGCTGCCGCCACGGATGCTCTGCTCAGGATCGGTACGGTCACCTACGTCAACGCTGTCAGCGGTATTCCGCGTTAACATCATCATGCCGCGGACGCCGGTAGGCGACGTCGCCTGCGGATTCCAGTGCGACTCCTGATAGGAGATCGCCGCCAGCAGCCGCCAGTCGATATTTTTGGCGTACTTTTCAAACAGGGGTTTTATATCGGGCAGCACGTTGTCAATGGAGCGCAGGAAGGTGCGGGTATCCACGTAGTCGAAGGTGCCGACGTGACCGAGATATTTCTCTTCAAGTCTTGCCATCGCCCCTTCTTCTCCCATGCTGTTAAAGAAATCCAGCATGGCGGCGTTCAGGCTGTCATCGCTTTCGTGCGGTAAATACCACGTTACCGGTTCTTCATCGGTGACGTCGAAAGCCACAGCCAGTTGGGGATGAATGCGCTGAAGCAGGGCAATCGTCACGGAATCGCCAATCGTATAATCCAGCTTGCCTTCCGCCACGGCTTCCAGCAGGGCTTTCGGACTTTGATCGGTCGAAATGGCCCAGTCGAGATCGGGATAGTGATTCGCCCGGGCGTTTTTAAGCGTCGACAGATAAGCCGATCCAGAGGCAACAACCAGCCGCCCCTTTAAGTCACCCAGGTTTTTTGGCCGCGGTTTGTCCACGCGATAGACCAGCTGCTGCGAAACGCTGTAGTAGCCCGGACCGATCTGATAACGCGACAAACGCTCATCGTTATAAATCAGACCTGCCGCCAGCAGATCCGCTTTGCCGTCGTCGAGCGCATCGAACAGATCGCTGAGGTTGGCGCGCACCGTTATATCAAGCTTAACGCCCAGATAATCGGCAAAACGCTTCGCCAGCTCGTAGTCCATCCCGGCCGGTGCTTTATTCACGGTGTAGTAAGTCAACGGCGAGTTTACGGTACTGACGCGTAGCACTCCCCGTGATTTAATCTGTGAAATCGTATCTTGTCCTCCCCCGTACCAGGGAATAGACGGCCACAGTGCCAGAGCCAGCAGCACGGTAAGCAGACCGATAACCAGATAATTAAATTTTAGGCGTTTCAAATAGTTATCTCTCGATGGCTCCAAGGCCTCTGTCTTTTAAGGCAGTATTGATCTTGTTTTAACTCCCAGAGCGAGGGGCATTTTGCGCAACAAACACCGGCAGAGCAACTTATAAAGCAATTTTTGCGCAAATTTCAGGCAAATCTTGATGGCCATAAATTTTGCGCAAACGGTTTCGTCGCGGAGTGGGTTTCTTTATAATACGCCCCGTTTTCCCCTGTTGCGCCCAATGAAGCGTCGCCCGGCGCTTCGAAGACGAGAGATCTTATGATGGAAATTCTGCGTGGTTCGCCCGCCCTGTCGGCATTTCGTGTAAACAAATTGCTGGCCCGCTTTCAGGACGCTCATCTGCCGGTGAGTGATATTTACGCTGAGTACGTCCATTTTGCCGATGTCAGCGCGCCGCTGAGTGAGGATGAAAAATCCCGTCTGCAGCGCCTGCTCAAGTACGGTCCTTCTCTCGCTGAACATGCGCCACAAGGGCGTTTAATTCTGGTCACGCCACGTCCTGGTACGATATCGCCGTGGTCATCAAAAGCCACAGACATTGCTCATAACTGCGATCTTTCGCAGGTGCGTCGTCTGGAACGAGGCATGGCCTTTTATGTCCAGGCACCTCAGCTTTCTGAAAGCCAATGGCAAACACTCTCCGCACTGCTGCACGACCGCATGATGGAGACGGTTTACAGCGATTTCAGCGAGGCTGAGCAGCTGTTTGCTCACCATGAACCTCAGCCGGTCAAAAGCGTTGATGTGCTGGGTGAGGGCCGTCAGGCGCTGGTTCAGGCCAATATGACGCTCGGCCTGGCGCTGGCCGACGACGAAATTGACTACCTGCTGGCGGCCTTTACCCGGCTGGGACGCAATCCGAACGACATTGAACTTTATATGTTTGCCCAGGCGAACTCTGAGCACTGTCGCCACAAAATCTTTAACGCTGACTGGATCATCGACGGCGAAAAACAGCCTAAATCACTGTTTAAAATGATTAAGAACACCTTCGAGCAAACGCCGGATTATGTTCTGTCAGCCTATAAAGATAACGCGGCGGTAATGGAAGGCTCGGAGGTCGGTCGCTTCTTCGCGGACGCAGAAAAGGGTGAGTACGCCTATCACCAGGAAGCCGCGCACATTCTGATGAAGGTTGAAACGCACAACCACCCAACCGCGATTTCGCCCTGGCCTGGCGCGGCAACCGGCTCCGGCGGTGAAATTCGTGATGAAGGCGCCACGGGGCGCGGTGCCAAGCCGAAAGCTGGTCTGGTCGGGTTCTCGGTGTCGAACCTGCGTATCCCCGGCTTCGAACAGCCCTGGGAGGAGGATTTTGGCAAGCCAGCGCGCATCGTCAGCGCGCTGGATATTATGACCGAAGGCCCACTGGGCGGCGCAGCCTTTAACAACGAATTTGGTCGTCCGGCCTTAAACGGCTACTTCCGGACCTATGAAGAGCAGGTTAACAGCCACAACGGGACTGAACTGCGCGGCTACCACAAGCCCATTATGCTGGCTGGCGGCATCGGAAACATTCGTGCGGACCACGTTCAGAAAGGTGAAATCACCGTCGGGGCCAAACTGGTCGTGCTGGGCGGGCCGGCGATGAATATCGGCCTGGGCGGCGGTGCGGCATCATCCATGGCATCAGGCCAGTCCGATGCGGATCTCGACTTTGCATCGGTGCAGCGTGACAACCCTGAAATGGAGCGTCGCTGCCAGGAAGTGATTGACCGTTGCTGGCAACGGGGCGATGACAACCCGATTCTGTTTATCCACGATGTGGGCGCGGGCGGCCTGTCCAACGCCATGCCGGAACTGGTCAGCGACGGTGGACGCGGCGGTCGCTTCAACCTGCGCGACATCCTGAGTGATGAACCCGGAATGAGCCCGCTTGAAGTCTGGTGTAACGAATCACAAGAGCGCTATGTGATGGCCGTGGCCCCTGAAAAGCTGGCCGAGTTTGCTGCCATTTGTCAGCGCGAACGTGCGCCGTATGCGGTGATTGGTGAAGCCACCGAAGAGCAGCACCTGACCCTGAACGACAGCCACTTTGATAACAGCCCGATTGATATGCCGCTGGACGTCCTGCTGGGCAAAACCCCGAAAATGACGCGCGATGTGGTGAAACTGCAGGCGAAGGGCGATGCCCTGCAGCGCGAGGGCATTACGCTGACGGACGCGGTAAATCGCGTGTTGCACTTGCCAACCGTAGCGGAAAAAACCTTCCTGATCACCATCGGCGATCGCAGCGTAACCGGCATGGTGGCGCGCGATCAGATGGTGGGCCCCTGGCAGATCCCGGTTGCTAACTGCGCCGTTACGACGGCCAGTCTCGACAGCTACCATGGCGAAGCCTTCGCGCTGGGCGAGCGTGCGCCTGTCGCACTGCTGGACTTCGCCGCCTCGGCCCGTCTGGCCGTGGGTGAAGCACTGACTAACCTGGCGACGACGCCGGTCGGTTCGTTGAAGCGGGTGAAACTCTCGGCTAACTGGATGTCTGCAGCAGGCCATCCGGGGGAAGATGCGGGCCTGTATGACGCTGTAAAAGCCGTCGGTGAGGAACTGTGTCCGGCGCTCGGCATCACTATCCCGGTGGGTAAAGACTCTATGTCGATGAAAACCCGCTGGCAGGAAGGCACCGAACAGCGCGAAATGACCTCGCCGCTGTCTCTGGTGATCACGGCTTTTGCAAGGGTAGAAGACGTACGTCGCAATGTGACGCCACAGCTGGTCGCCGATCGGGACAACCTGCTGCTGTTAATCGACCTTGGCAACGGCGCTAACACCTTAGGCGCGACGGCGCTGGCTCAGGTTTATCGTCAACTGGGTGACAAGCCTGCTGATGTCCGTGATGCAACGCAGCTTGCTGGCTTCTTTAATGCGATGCAGGCGCTGGTAAGCCAGCAAAAACTGCTGGCTTACCATGACCGCTCAGACGGCGGCCTGCTGGTTACCCTGGCGGAAATGGCTTTCACCGGTCACTGTGGTATTGAGGTCGATATCGCGGCGCTGGGCAGCGATGCACTGGCTGCGCTGTTCACCGAAGAGCTGGGGGCGGTAATTCAAATCAACGCGGCGGATCGCGAAGCCGTGGAGCAGATTCTTGCTAAACATGGCCTGGCGCACTGCAGCCATGTGCTGGGCAGCGCACAGTCGGGCGATCGCTTTGTGATTCGCTCAGGCGACAGCGCGGTTTACAGCGAAAGCCGCACCACCTTGCGGACATGGTGGGCAGAAACCACCTGGCAGATGCAGCGTCTGCGTGATAACCCGGCCTGTGCCGATCAGGAACATCAGGCAAAGCAGGATGACACCGATCCCGGGCTGAACGTTAGTCTGACCTTTAAGCCAGACGAAGACGTTGCGGCACCGATGATTGCAACGGGCGCGCGTCCACGCGTTGCCGTGCTGCGTGAGCAGGGCGTTAACTCGCATGTGGAAATGGCGGCCGCCTTTGATCGGGCAGGTTTTACGGCGGTTGACGTGCATATGAGTGACCTGCTGGCGGGCCGGATCGATCTGGAACCTTTCCAGGCGCTGGTGGCCTGTGGCGGTTTCTCCTACGGTGACGTATTGGGCGCGGGTGAAGGTTGGGCGAAATCCATTCTGTTTAACCCGCGCGTACGCGATCAGTTCGAGTCGTTCTTCCATCGCCCACAAACGCTGGCACTGGGCGTGTGTAACGGCTGCCAGATGATGTCTAACCTGCGTGAATTGATTCCGGGTAGTGAGCTGTGGCCGCGCTTTGTCCGTAACCAGTCTGAACGTTTTGAAGCACGCTTCAGCCTGGTTGAAGTGGCTGCCAGCCCGTCGTTACTGTTGGATGGCATGGCCGGTTCCCGTATGCCGATCGCCGTATCGCACGGCGAGGGCTTCGTGGAGGTGCGTGATGGCGCGCACCTTGCCGCACTGGAATCGAAAGGGCTGGTGGCGCTGCGTTATGTCGATAACACAGGCAAGGTGACGGAAGCCTATCCGGCAAACCCGAATGGCTCGCCAAACGGTATTACTGCGGTGACCAATGAAAGTGGACGCGTCACAATTATGATGCCGCATCCAGAGCGTGTGTTCCGCACGGTCAGCAACTCATGGCACCCGGCTGAATGGGGCGAAGACAGCCCCTGGATGCGCATTTTCCGCAATGCACGGAAACAATTGGGTTAAGAACGGCGAAAAAAGACCGGGAGGCCTGAGTGCCTCCCTTTTTTATTCCCCACTTGTTGGCAAAAGGAGACATACGTCACCTTTTGTTGTCGCCGATTGGTGACATCTATCTTTATGATTTCTATAGATTGAAAGGGAAAAGCAAAATTGTGTTGGTATCTGGCGACACTTTTAGCGGACCAGACAGTCTGAAATGAGCGAAGTCAGCTGAATGGTTTTTTCAAAATATTGATTACAAAGGTATTTTAAAAACTGGCATGAACCTTGCTATACTATGCCTGTTGCTCATTCATCTGTTTATGATTGCCACCCCACAGCGGGCAGAGCTCATAAAATCCGAATGACGCACCAAACGGAGCCTGTCGTCCACCCAACCGATAATCGTATGTTCTGCATCGTTATCAAGCATCGGACGCAACGTTGAGTTAGGCTCCACCCATTCTCGCGTACTGCTATGGCGGTGCGTCAACGGCAGGCCATCGCGCCTGCCGTTTTCTTTTCTGCCTCTTCCTTCTCTGGGCTGACTCCGCTAGCATCCGGTAAGCGTATCTTTGAGGAAGCCGTCGCGTGAAAAAATGGCGTTTATTTCCCGGGTCCCTGCGCCAGTTGGTGCTGATGGCCTTTTTGCTGGTGCTCCTGCCGCTGTTGGTGCTGGCCTGGCAGGCCTGGGAAAGTCTCTCAGCGTTAAGTAATCAGGCTGCCGACACTAACCGAAATACCTTTACTGACGTCAGGCGCAGCGAGGCGATGGCCCGCACCGCTATCGAGCTGGAACGGAGTTATCGCCAGTACTGTGTGCTGGGTGATACGTCTCTGGCAAAGCTCTATCAGACGCAGCGTATCCGCTATGGTCAGATGCTCAGTTCCCATGCCGACAGCCTGCCCGATTTACCGGCGTTTAAAACGTTGCAGGCCATTTTGCCGCAGCTGGAAACCATGCAGTGCGATAATGGTAATCCTGTGACCGGTGCCTCACAGGCGCTGGAAAAATTTTCAGCGACAAACGTGCAACTGGTGCAGGATACGCGAGAAGTGGTGTTTGCACGTGGTCTGCAACTGCAACGTGAAATAGCCGACCGCGGTCAGTTTTTTGGCTGGCAGGCGCTTATCCTGTTTATTATCAGCCTGACGTTAACCCTGCTGTTTACCCGCATGATCATCGGCCCGGTAAAAAGCGTAGAGCGGATGATTAACCGACTTGGCGAAGGACGCGAACTGGGCAGCAGCATGGTGTTTCGCGGTCCGCGCGAGTTACGCTCTTTGGGGCAGCGTATTATCTGGTTAAGTGAACGCCTGGCCTGGCTGGAAACCCAGCGACATGAATTTTTACGTCATCTTTCACACGAACTTAAAACGCCGCTTGCCAGCCTGCGTGAAGGTACAGAGCTGCTGGCTGATGAGGTTGCGGGCATACTGAATCCTGAACAGAAAGAAATCGTCTCAATACTGGATAACAGCAGTCGCCACCTGCAACGCCTTATCGAACAGCTACTTGATTACAACCGCAAACTGGCTGATGGCCCGATTACCCTGGAAACGGTGGATCTGAATGACATCGTGTATGACGTTGTTAATGCGCATGCACTCTCAGCCCGAACCAAGCTTATGCATGTCAATATCGATCTTAAAGCCACAGATTGCCTGGCAGAACCTATGCTATTGATGAGCGTGATTGACAACCTCTACTCTAACGCCGTGAACTATGGCAATGAATCCGGTAACATTTGGCTGCACAGCCAGCGGCAGGGCGATCGGATAATCATCGATGTTGCTAACAGCGGTACGCCCATTCCCGAAAATGAGCAGGAGATGATTTTTGAACCTTTTTTCCAGGGCAGTCATCAGCGTAAAGGGCCGGTCAAAGGCAGCGGACTGGGGTTAAGCATCGCAAAGGATTGTCTGCGCCGCATGCACGGTAGCCTGCAACTGGTTACCCGTGACGACGCTGATGTTTGTTTTCGCATCGAACTGAACACCACAGCCGGGAAAGTCTGAAGCATGAAATTTTTCACCGCCCTCGTGATAAGCGCACTGAGCAGTATGATGCTCAGTGGGTGTGCCTCATCCCCGGTCACCACAACAGCCCAGCCCGCTTCGGGCAGCGTTGTGGTGCCCGAAGCACGGCTGGTCGACTATCTCACTATGCGCTGCGTCGATATCTGGCGTATTGAGAATAGCGCCGCCATGACGAATCCCCTTTACTGGATGCGCAGTATAGACTGTGCCGAACGACTTTCTCCCGCTGAAGCACGAGCGGAGGCACACCGCTGGCCGGTGGACAGCTGGTCGCGCGCCTTTAAGCAGGGGGTATTAATGGCAAACGGCAATGTGACGCCACTGGAACGCCGCGACTATATCAACGTGCTTGATGGCTACAGCGAGCAGTTCCCCCCCAATATACGTGCGTTAATTCAGCTCTGGCGCAGTAATCAGGTCGCCCAGCTTGAACTCAGCGCCATGCGGTCACGCTACGCCCATTTGCAACAGAGCAGCGATGCCCAGTCAGATTCGCTGCGTCAACAACAGATAAAACTGCGTCAGCAGCTCAGTGATACCCAGCGCAAACTCGAGCGGCTAACCGATATTGAGCGCCAGCTTTCGTCGCGCAAAACCTCTGATATGCCTGACGGCAGTCACGGAACGGCACTGCCACAAGAGGAAGATCAGTAATGGTGAAACAAGCGGCCCACCTGCTTTTAGTGGATGATGATCCCAGCCTGCTCAAACTGTTAGGTATGCGCCTGACCAGTGAGGGATATCAGGTGACGACCGCGGCCAGTGGGCCCGATGCGCTTCGGCTGTTGCAGAAAGAGAAGATCGAGCTGGTCATCAGCGATCTGCGCATGGATGAAATGGACGGCCTGGCATTATTTGCTGAAATTCAAAAGCGTCACGCGGGTTTACCGGTCATCATTTTAACGGCGCATGGTTCAATTCCGGAAGCCGTAGCGGCAACGCAGCAGGGCGTGTTCAGCTTCCTGACTAAGCCCGTGGATCGCGATGCACTGTATAAGGCGATAGACGAAGCCCTGGCGCAGCGAGCGCCAGTCAGCGACGACCGCTGGCGTGAAGCCATAGTGACCCGTAGTCCGCAGATGCTGCGCTTACTTGAACAGGCACACATGGTTGCCCAGTCAGACGTCAGCGTGCTGATTAACGGGCAAAGCGGCACGGGTAAAGAAGTCCTGGCACAGGCTATCCATGCCGCCAGCCCGCGCGCGCAAAAGCCGTTTGTGGCCATTAACTGCGGTGCCTTACCTGAGCAGCTTCTGGAATCAGAGTTGTTTGGTCACGCCAAAGGCGCCTTTACCGGCGCGGTCAGCGCGCGTGACGGCCTGTTTAAAGCCGCAGAAGGCGGCACGCTGTTTCTGGACGAAATTGGCGATATGCCGCCTGCACTGCAGGTGAAGTTACTGCGCGTGCTGCAGGAGCGTAAAGTCCGGCCGCTGGGCAGCAATAATGATATCGATATTGATGTCCGGATTATCTCGGCCACGCACCGGGATCTGCCGAAAGCGATGGAAAAGAATGCGTTTCGCGAAGATCTCTTTTACCGCCTGAACGTGGTGAACCTGAAAATCCCCGCGCTGCATCAACGTACCGAAGATATCCCACTGCTGGCTAACCATTTGCTGCGTCAAACGGCAGAACGGCATAAGCCGCAGATCCGCAGCTTCTCCGTCGATGCGATGAAGCGGCTGATGTCTGCCAGCTGGCCAGGTAACGTGCGTCAGTTGGTTAACGTTATTGAGCAGTGTGTCGCGCTCAGCTCCTCGCCCGTTATCAGCGATGCGCTGGTAGAGCAGGCGCTGAGTGGCGAAAACAGCGCGCTACCGACCTTTGTTGAAGCACGGAATCAGTTCGAACTTAACTATCTGCGCAAGCTGTTACAGATGACCAAAGGGAATGTCACCAACGCCGCGCGTCTGGCTGGACGTAACCGTACCGAATTCTATAAGCTGCTGTCACGGCATGAACTGGACGCCAGCGACTTTAAAGAGTAATTTTTTGCCCCCATAGTCTGCGGCGCTGCCAGCGACATTTATACTTTAATAACCCTCTAACCATGGAGGGCTCGAGGAAAGGATCTGACATGAAAAAGATCGATGCAATTATTAAACCCTTCAAGCTCGATGACGTGCGTGAGGCACTTGCTGAAGTCGGCATTACCGGCATGACCGTGAGCGAAGTAAAAGGATTTGGTCGCCAGAAAGGCCATACGGAACTCTACCGTGGCGCAGAGTACATGGTGGACTTCCTGCCCAAAGTGAAAATCGAAATGGTTGTCGGAGATGATATCGTTGATACCTGCGTCGAAACCATCATGCGCACCGCACAAACCGGAAAAATCGGCGACGGTAAAATCTTTGTTTTCGATGTTGCCCGCGTAGTGCGCATCCGTACTGGCGAAGAAGACGAAGAAGCGATTTAATTCACTTTAGATGCAAAATCTTTAGCTGAAATCCCGGCGATGTTGGAAAAGTTTCATTCGTCGAGATCTCGCCCCGTCCTGATATAAGGGAGGGGCGAAAAGCTGTCTGTTTCACCACAAAGTGTTACCCCGCCCGCGTTAACGCAGCACTGCACACCGAACGGCTGGCGCCACTGCTTCAAGGGCGCCGTTCGCAGTCGCCGATTCATATCTCTTTATGTGGACCGAACCGCTCATAGTGAATTCTGTCCGCCGTAATGCCGACCGCATGCAACTGCTTAACGATAAATTGCATAAAGCCAAGTGGCCCGCAGAGATAAAAGTGGGTATTCACATCCCGCAGCCGCGCTGACAGGGTCGCCAAATCCATCATACCTTGCGCATCGTAGCGGCCTGCATCGGGTTCGTCCGGCTCGCGATACCAGATGTGCTGTGCAAAATCAGGAAGCAGGGCACCGGTGGTGGTCACTTCGTCTGCGAAGGCATGCTGTTTGCCATTTTCGGCGGCGTGAAGCCAGTTGACGGGCGCCAGATGCCGCTGTGCAGCCAGCGCGTGGAGCATTGCCAGCATTGGGGTTTGTCCAACGCCGGCGGAAATGAGCGTGACCGGCGTTGTCGGGCTCACCTGCAGGAAAAAATCGCCGTGCGGGGCGGCCAACTGCACTTCACTGCCGACTTCTGCATGCTGATGTAGCCAGCCGGACAGGATTCCCTGCGGCGCCTGTTTCACCGCAATACGGTACATTTTCTCGTTGCTCCCTGTGGTTAGTGAGTACTGACGAATTTGATGATATTCACAACCTGCGGGCTGCAAGTGAAGCGTCAGATACTGACCGGGTTTAAAGGGGGCAACCGGACCCCCGTCCACAGGCGTAAAAGTAAAGCTTTTAATCACGGCACTCTGCTGCTCAATCGCGCTGATGCGAAACGGCCGCGTCCCGCGCCATCCGCCTTTTTGCTGCTCCGATGCCTGATAAATCGCTTCTTCGCGCTGGATAAACACATCCGCCAGTACACCGTAAGCACGTCCCCATGCTGCCAGCACGTCATCACCGGGATTCAACAGGGTTTTGATGGTAGCAAGTAAATGCTCACCCACAATTGCATACTGCGCGGGCTGAATATTCAGGCTGGTATGTTTTTGCGCAATTTTTTCAACGGCCGGCAGTATCGCCGTCAGGTTTTCGAGGTTTGCGCCGTAGGCACATATCGCATTGAACAGGGCTTCACGCTGCCCGCCGTTACGTTGATTATTCATGTTAAAGACATTTTTTAGTTCAGGATGCTGAGCAAGCATGCGGTCATAGAAATGAGCAGTCAGATCGGGGCCGCAGGCGGCAAGGGCGGGAAGGGATGATTTCACGGTAGCAATAGTCTGAGCATCAAGCATGGCAACACCTCATTTAAAGTTGCATTTTAAATGCATCTTATGATCGTTTCTTTCATGCTGTAAATCTCATTCTGGGTTTTACTGGCAGCAACTGGCCGGTTTTCGCGACAAAAGCGCAAAAAATCTTTTACAGAGTGAAAAAATGATATTGGCGGGCAATCGTTGCAAAAAAGGGATAAAAAGGCATGGCGTCTCGGTAGCCAAACGTTTGCGTAAAAAGAGGGAATTCACCCTACCTTACCCCGATAAAACGGTTTACACTGTCTGCCTTCGCCCTCAGGGGGCGTAAATTGCCGATTTAAAGATAGCCAGTCAGGAGATGCGGATGTTAAAGCGTGAAATGAACATTGCCGATTATGATGCCGAGTTGTGGCAGGCGATGGAGCAAGAGAAAGTGCGTCAGGAAGAGCACATTGAACTGATTGCTTCTGAAAACTACACCAGCCCGCGTGTTATGCAGGCGCAAGGTTCTCAGCTCACTAACAAATATGCCGAAGGCTATCCGGGCAAGCGCTACTACGGTGGCTGCGAATACGTAGACATTGTTGAACAACTGGCTATCGACCGTGCTAAAGCCCTGTTTGGCGCTGACTATGCGAACGTGCAGCCTCATTCTGGTTCTCAGGCTAACTTTGCCGTTTTCACCGCGCTGCTGCAGCCCGGCGATACCATTCTGGGCATGAACCTGGCACACGGCGGTCACCTGACACACGGTTCACCGGTTAACCTGTCGGGCAAACTGTACAACGTTGTGCCTTACGGCATCGACGAAACCGGTAAAATTGACTATACCGAACTGGCCGAGCTGGCACAGACTCATAAGCCTAAAATGATCATCGGCGGTTTCTCGGCGTATTCCGGGATTTGCGACTGGGCTAAAATGCGTGAAATCGCTGACAGCGTTGGCGCATGGCTGTTTGTGGATATGGCGCACGTTGCCGGTCTGATTGCTGCGGATGTTTACCCTAACCCGGTTCCACATGCACATATCGTGACCTCCACGACGCACAAAACCCTGGCTGGTCCGCGCGGCGGTATCATCCTGGCGCAGGGCGGCGATGAAGAGCTGTACAAAAAGCTTAACTCAGCCGTCTTCCCTGGTGGACAGGGCGGCCCGCTGATGCACGTGATCGCCGGTAAAGCCGTGGCCTTCAAAGAAGCCATGGAGCCTGAGTTTAAAGCCTACCAGCAGCAGGTCGCCAAAAACGCTAAGGCAATGGTAGAAGTGCTGATCGCGCGTGGCTATAACATCGTATCAGGCGGCACCTATAACCACCTGTTCCTGATCGATCTCGTCAGCAAAAACATGACCGGTAAAGAAGCCGATGCCGCACTGGGCCGCGCGAATATCACCGTAAACAAAAACAGCGTGCCAAACGATCCGAAAAGCCCGTTTGTCACCTCTGGTGTTCGAATTGGTACGCCTGCCGTTACGCGCCGTGGCTTTAAAGAAGCAGACGTACGCGAACTGGCCGGTTGGATCGCGGATGTGTTAGACAACATCAACGATGAAGCCACCATTGAGCGTACCAAGCAGAAAGTACTGGATATCTGTGCGCGCCTGCCGGTTTACGCGTAATCCTTTCTGTTGAAAACACAGTCTGACAAGAGGATGGCCATGGCCATCCTTTTTTATTGCCTGCATAACCCGGCTCTGACAAAGTAACGACCACATATCATTGCCTGGACGCATCATTGCTGGAGGGAACATGGCAATCGGCTCCGCCAAGTGGCTTGGACTAAGCTACTTCACCTACTTTTTCTGCTACGGCATTTATCTTCCTTTCTGGGGCGTCTGGCTCAAAGGAGTGGGCCTGAATGCTGAACAAATTGGCCTGTTATTGGGGTGCGGCATGGTGGCGCGCTTTGTGGGCAGTTTATTCATCGCCTCTCAGGTTAAAAATCCCGGACAACTGATTACGGCATTACGCCTGCTGGCCCTGCTGACCTGCTTTATTGCGGCGGGCTATTGGGTTGGGCAGCAGTGGATGTGGCTGCTGTTAGTCATGACCGGTTTTAACCTGTTTTTCTCGCCGCTGGTTCCTTTAAGCGATGCACTGGCCGCCACATGGACGCAGCAAATTGGCCTTGCCTACGGGCCCGTTCGCTTGTGGGGTTCGCTGGCGTTTGTGATCAGCTCAGCCCTGACCGGTATGCTGGTGAGCGCCTTCTCTTCGCAGGCGATCTTAATGCTGCTGTCGGTTGGGTTGGTCAGTATGCTGGCAGGAATGCTGCTTACCCCGCGTACCCATCCCCAGGGCAGCGAAAGGCAGGGCAGAGTGGGTGGCGGCTGGCAGGCCTGGCGCGATCTGATAAAGGAAAACGCGGTCTGGCGCTTTATGGTGTGCGTGACGTTATTACAGGGCGCACATGCGGCTTATTATGGCTTCAGCGCCATCTGGTGGCAGGAGAGCGGTTATTCTGCATCGGTAGTGGGTTATCTGTGGTCGCTGGGCGTGGTAGCGGAAATCGTGGTGTTTGCCTTAAGCCATCGACTGTTTCACCGCTGGCGCGCACGGGATCTGCTGTTGCTGTCAGGCATCTGTGCGCTGCTTCGCTGGGGACTGCTCGGCGCCAGCACCGCGTTGCCGCTGCTGATTGTGGGGCAACTACTCCACTGCGGTAGCTTTACGGTATGTCACCTGGCCGCAATGCGCTTTATCGCTTCACGGCAGGGGGCGGATGTGATCCGTTTGCAGTCGCTCTATTCGGCGCTGGCAATGGGCGGCGGAATTGCCGTCATGACCATGATTTGCGGCGTACTCTTTACTCACCTGCACGGTCATCTCTTCTGGGTGATGGCGCTGGTGGCACTGCCCGCACTGTTCCTGCGGCCGCGTCAGGATTCCAGCAAATAGCGAATGCGTTGCTGATGGTATTCAGTCAGCGGCAGTTCGGCGTGGATAAGTGGGGGAGAGAAAAGGGGCAGCGAGGTGACATAAGGCGAAATAATGACATCGACTTCGCGCGGTGCGCCGTCGCGCTGGAAATCTTCAACGCGCTGATAGGTGATGTTAACAGGCAGCAAGGTGATCTCGCGGATTTGCTGCTCGACATCCTGTTCCAGTTCGGGATCGTCACCGGTAAGCAGCAGCACCTGTTTTTCCTGCAATGCGCTGCTTTGCATCAGCCACGCACCGAAAATCACCGTCACCAGGCTGACCTCTTCCGACGCGAACTGAACCTGAAATGTCTGCTCGAAAGCGTCCAGTGCCTGCTGTGTGGTGCGCAGCAGGCGCGGATAAAGCCTGGTTACGTCTTGTGCCACACTGTCATCAATAGCCATTGTAAAGTAGGTGCGATCCAGCGCCTGTGCCAGGTGGGTATATAACTGCTGCTGGAGTTCGGTGCGGTCATGAAAAGTGGTGCCGGCGACGTGCTCAAAATCATCAATGAGCCGCTGTGTGGCGCGCATCAGTCGCTGCTCGCTGGGATGGTCGACAAGGCTGGCGTCCGGAAAATGGATCAGGCTAAATAACAGCGTCCAGAAATCCGTTTCGCTGGCGTCCGGCGTCAGATGACAGCGCTTTTGCCAGTGATGAATAACATCTTTTGCGGCCTGACGTTCTGCTTTCGCTGACAGCCATGCCTGTTGCTGCGCCGTAAAGATCGCAGGCTGGCGCTGGCACAGGCCGTATTTCATAAATATTTGTAAAAAGAGTTGATCGCGCGTGCTGAACGGGCGATTAAGGCACAGGCTGCAGTGCTGGATCAGCGCCTGTAAATTGGTTTCATCGTACAGCGCTTTTTCAATTTTCATCTGCTTCAGACGCAGGCGTAAGGGCGCGGCAAAATGCTCGCAGACAAAGGCCTGCGACAGTCGCAGGCTGCGTCGCAAATTATGGATTAAGCAAATGCGTCGATCCAGCTCTGTACCATGAATGCGCAGGCTGCCATCCACCATCTGATGGAGTTCCAGTCGATGATAGCGCTGTATCTCATCACCCACTTCCGCGATGTCCTGTCTCGCGGTGGCGATGTCCACTCCGTTTAGCAGGCTTAATCTTTTAAGCGTCAGTGCGGGAGCGGGCAGAAACAGCAGTAACAACAGATGACAGCGACGCTGTGAACCGGTGAAGAGTGGTGCTGAAGATGTAGCAGAACTCATCAATCATTATTCCAGCAGGCTATTTTTAGCTAAGAATAGTCAACCTCCTGAACCCTTGAACGGTTTACCCGTTTTTTTGTTCAGAGGTTTAAGGCGGGTCACAAAATTTTGTTACTTAAGAAACCTTTTCATCAGGAACGTTACTTTATAACATTATGAGACGCATGTTTTTTGCACTATTTACCCTGGTCAGTTCGTCAGCGCTGGCACATCCACACAGCTTTATCGATATGAAAACCGAGCTGGTCACGAAGGACGATCGTTTTACCGGCCTGAAAATGACGTGGACCATGGATGAGATTACCTCCGCCGACCTGCTGTATGACGCGAGCGATGCCAAACCGGGAACGGTGGTATGGAAGAAACTGGCGGCGGGTGTGATGGCGAACGTGCTCGGGCAACATTACTTTTCCGAAATCTGGCATAACAAGCAGCGGGTGAAGTTCTTGAATTTACCAACGGAATACAATCTGTCGCGCAGCGGCAACAAGGCGGTACTGGAATTTGTTCTGCCGCTGGCCGAGCCGCCTTTACTCAAAAATGAACGCTTTGAGATTTTAACCTTCGATCCGACCTACTTCGTGGATATGTTCTACGACAAACCTGAGGCGTTAACTGTACCGCAAGCTTTACAGTCACGCTGTGCATTCACCTTACATACGCCCAAACCGGATGACTCTTTGAAACAGTATGCGCTCTCGCTCGACAAGGCAGATGCGCCGCCTGAGGATATGGATCTGGGAAGGCAGTTTGCACAAACGGTGATACTGACATGTCACTGACGCTCACGACCCAAGCCAAAAAACGGCTGTGGCCGCTGGCACTGTTTACGGCAGGGTTGGTTACTCTGGGCGCGGCCATCTGGCTGCACTGGCCCCAGATACTTCTGCAAAGCGTGCTCTGGCAAAAAGTGCTGCATCGCCAGATGACTCAGCTCCTGCAGCAGGTTGCCGAGCAGCCTCATCATGCCGGACTGTCGTTACTGGCATTCAGCCTGATCTATGGTGTCCTGCATGCCTTAGGGCCAGGTCACGGTAAAGTCGTGATCACGACCTTTCTGGCAACGCATCCGGCAAAACTGAAAACCAGCATGAAACTCACGCTACTGGCCTCGTTGCTACAGGGCTCAGTGGCTATCATCCTGGTCACGCTGATGCTGGTGGTGCTGAAAACCTCATCGCGGCAGCTGCACCTCAGCAGTTTCTGGCTGGAGAAGAGCAGTTATGTGTTGGTTATTGCCTTAGGTATCTGGATAGGCTACCGGGCGATAAAGGCGCTTTGGCTGCTGTTGCGTCCTCAGCCGACAATGAGGATTCATGCGCTGCGCCCTCATCATCAGCATGATGAACACTGTGGCTGTGGCCATGCGCATTTGCCCAGCGCACAGCAAATGGCGGGCGCCGTTAATGGCAAAACGCAGCTGTTGGTGGTGATCTCCATGGGGCTGCGTCCCTGTTCAGGCGCGATCATGATGCTGCTGTTTTCTAAAGTGATTGGCGTGTATCTGTGGGGCGTCCTTTCTGCCGCCGTTATGGCGGTGGGGACCGCCCTGACCATTTCTGCCATTGGCTTACTGGTGCAGCGTTCCCGCGCGCTGGCGCAGCGTCTTGGCGCGGACAGCCAGGTGGGTAAAGGTGCGCGCAGCCTGTTGCCTGTGCTGGCGTTAGTGGGCAGCCTGACGTTGATTGTTGTGGGCTGTGCGCTCTGGCAGTCTGCTCAGCCTGGTTTTACCGGCGGTATCCGACCCTTTTAATTTCTGCGGCGGCGGAAGATATTCCCCGCTGCCGGGATCCTCGCATTTTCGCATCGCAACTATTTTTATTTTCTCTTGCACGTTGAGTGGTGAAAATAGTTTTCACTGACTACGCTGTTTATAGTTATTGCGAACCCCTGTCTGGGAATGAAAAAAACGACACTCACCTGCTATGTGTTGCGAGGGAAATATCTCATGGCTGATACCCGTATTAATAATGGCTACAACGATCCGCTCGTCACCGGAGCGGCAGGCTTACCCCTTAAACGCATTTCCTGGAGTGCCGTTTTTGCCGGTGTAATTTGTGCTTTGATTATTCACATATTATTAACCTTGCTGGGTACGGCAATTGGTGCTACCACCATTGACCCTTTGCAGGAAGATAATCCATTTAAACATCTGGGAACGGGTGCCCTGGTCTGGACGGCCATTGAAATGCTGATCGCTATTGCCGCCGGTAGCTACGTCGCCGGTCGCCTGGCGCAGCGTGAAGGCGCACTGCACGGCTTGCTGATGTTTGGTATTAGTACCGTCTTAACTATTTACCTGGCCGTGAGCCTTGCCAGTAGCGTATTAGGCGGCGCCATGAATATTCTTGGTACGGGTTTCCAGGCAGTAGGAAGTGGTATTTCAGCCGCTGCGCCATCGGTTACGCAAATGGCTAAAGAAAAACTGCAGCAAAATAATATTAATTTAGACAAAATGCAGCAAGAACTGGAAACGACGCTGCGTCAAACGGGTAAGCCCGAATTACAACCCGAAAAGTTGAAGCAGGATGCGAATAATGAAGCGCAGAATGCCGAAAATCAGGCAAATAACACGGCTAATCATCCACAAACGGCAGACACAGATTTAGCGAACTGGTTTAAAGGCGTTATTGCTCGTCATTCAGATACTTTACAGGCCGCCGATCGTGATGCTTTAAAAAATATTATTAAAGCGCGGACCGGAAAAAGCGATCAGGAAGCTGAGCAGATCGTCAATCAGGCAGAACAAAGCTATCAACAGGCTATGCAGAAATATCAGGAACTGAAAAAACAGGCAGAGCAGAAAGCGCGTGAAGCCGGCGAGCAGGCGGCGAAAGCAACCGCGAAAGCCAGCTGGTATGCTTTCTTTATCCTGATTATTGAAGCGGTACTGGCAGGCGTGATGGGAATGGTAGGACGTCGTACTCAGCCACGTCAGGTGTTAACGCACGAACGTCGCTAACCCCAAGGCAATAAAAAAGGCGGCACGTTATCGTGCCGCCTTTTCTTTTAGCGCTTCAGCGCTTCGCTCAGCTCTTCGCGCATCGCCGATAACAGCGATTTCACCACGCGAGGGTTACCGGCAACGATGTTGCCTGAATGCAGGTAGCCGTGGTTACCGGTGAAGTCAGTGACCAGTCCGCCCGCTTCGCGCACCAGCAGTTCACCCGCCGCGAAATCCCACGGTTTCAAACCAATTTCAAAGTAGCCATCAACGCGGCCTGCGGCGACGTACGCCAGATCCAGCGCAGCGGAGCCGGTGCGACGGAAATCGGCACACTGCGTAAACAGCTTGGTCATGATGTTCATATAAGCTGGGGCGTGCTGTTTGAGCTTGAAGGGGAAACCGGTGGCAAGAATGGTGCCATCCAGATCGCGAGCGATACTGCCGCGCAGGCGGTAACCATTCAGCTGCGTGCCCTGTCCGCGTACGGCGCTGAACAGTTCATTACGCATAGGATCGTAAACGACAGCCACTTCTGTACGGCCTTTAATACGAACGGCAATAGAAACAGAGAAGTGGGGCAGGCGTTTAATAAAGTTGGTGGTGCCATCCAGCGGATCGATTACCCATTGAATATCCTGATCTTCGCCCTCAAGCTCACCGCTTTCTTCAGTGATGATGGTATGTTTTGGGTAAGATTTACGAATGACTTCGATAATCAGGCGTTCTGCGTCGCGGTCAACATTCGTTACGAAGTCGTTGCTGCCTTTCTGGCTGGCCTCGACAGCGTCCGGGGTTTCATAATTCTTGGCAATTAAATTTCCGGCCTTGCGCGCTGCGCGCACGGCAATGTTGAGCATTGGATGCATCGGTATCTCTCGCTGGATGTTAAAGAACGGGGAAAACGGCGCGGAGTATAGCAGGGTGTTCGGTAAATGTCCTGCTTTATGTTAGAGTACGCGTCATCATTTTCTGACCGATCCCAACTCTTATGCTGCAAAATATTCGTATCGTGCTGGTGGAAACTTCTCATACCGGCAACATGGGCTCCGTAGCGCGCGCCATGAAAACCATGGGGTTAACTAACCTCTATCTGGTGAATCCGCTGGTGAAGCCAGATTCCCAGGCTATCTCTCTGGCGGCGGGTGCCAGTGATGTTATCGGTGAGGCAAAGATTGTTGACTCCCTGGATGAAGCCATTGCCGGGTGCAGCCTGGTGGTCGGCACCAGCGCCCGCTCGCGATCTCTGCCGTGGCCGATGCTGGACGCCCGGGAATGCGGCGTGAAAAGTATTGAAGAAGGGCAGCAGGCGCCTGTCGCGCTGGTGTTTGGCCGTGAACGCGTCGGACTGACAAACGACGAATTGCAAAAGTGTCACTACCACGTGGCCATTCAGGCGAATCCGGAATACAGCTCGCTGAATCTCGCGATGGCCGTGCAGATCATTGCTTATGAAGTGCGTATGGCCTGGCTTCAGGCTCAAGAGAACCAAACCCCAAAACCGCAGTACGACGCTTCCCCTTATCCGCTGGTGGACGATCTGGAACGCTTCTATCAGCACATGGAAAACATGATGCTGGAAAGCGGGTTTATCCGTGAAGCCAACCCGGGCCAGGTCATGAGCAAACTGCGTCGTCTGTATACGCGCGCCCGTCCTGAACGCGATGAGCTCAATATTTTGCGCGGTATGCTCTCGTCTTTCGAGAAGCGAAAAGGAACCAGAACGGACGGCGAATAATAGTTGAGTAAATTACCAGGTTAAATACTTGAGTAATTTACTTGGTTAAATAGTTGACCAAATTACTCAGGAATGTCAGACTTGCTGCCATCTTCGCTAATCCTCCGATAACCGGACGCTATTGAGGTTGTATGCTATGAGACTGACATCCAAAGGACGTTATGCTGTTACCGCCATGCTGGACGTTGCCCTTCACTCTCACCAGGGCCCGGTTCCACTGGCAGATATCTCTGAACGCCAGGGCATTTCGCTCTCCTATCTGGAGCAGTTATTCTCGCGTTTACGCAAGCATGGCCTGGTAGCAAGCGTCCGCGGGCCGGGCGGCGGTTATCTGCTAGGTAAAGAAGCCAATGCGATTGCGGTGGGAGAAGTGATCACGGCGGTAGATGAGTCCGTGGACGCCACCAAGTGTCAGGGCAAAGAGGGCTGCCAGGGCGGCGAACGCTGCCTGACTCACGTCCTGTGGCGCGATCTGAGTGTGCGCATTAGTGAGTTCCTGAACAACATTACGCTGGCTGAGCTGGTGAATAATCAGGAAATCCTGGACGTGGCCGACCGTCAGAACGCCAATGACAACCGCCGTTTCCAGAACTCCCGTTCTCAGGAAATCAACGTGAACCTTCGCGCCTCGTAATCCTCCTCTTCTCCGGCCCTTACTGCTAACGCGGTAGGGGCTGAATCTGCTATAAATACGTATGATTTTCTATACGGAGCTGTAGCGCAATGAAATTACCGATTTACCTGGATTACGCCGCTACCACGCCGGCCGATCCGCGTGTGGCCAGCAAAATGATGCAATTCCTGACGCTGGATGGCACGTTTGGTAACCCGGCCTCTCGTTCACACCGTTTTGGCTGGCAGGCCGAAGAAGCGGTGGACGTTGCGCGTAATCAGGTGGCAGAGCTGGTGAATGCTGACCCGCGTGAAATCGTGTTTACCTCCGGTGCCACCGAATCCGACAACCTCGCCATTAAAGGCGCGGCCCAGTTTAATCAGGCGCGCGGCAAGCACATTGTTACCAGCGTAACCGAACATAAAGCGGTGATTGATACCTGCCTGCAACTTGAACGTGAAGGCTTCGAGATCACCTGGCTGACGCCCGCCGCGAATGGTCTGATCGCGATTGAGGATTTGCGTGCTGCACTGCGCGATGACACCGTTCTGGTGTCGATCATGCACGTGAACAATGAAATTGGCGTGATTCAGGATATCGCCGCGATGGGCGCGCTCTGCCGCGAACGTGGCATCCTGTTCCATGTTGATGCCACACAGAGCGTAGGTAAGCTCCCTGTCGATCTGAGTGAACTCCCTGTCGATCTGATGTCCTTTTCCGCCCACAAAGTGTATGGCCCCAAAGGGATCGGCGCGCTGTATGTGCGCCGTAAGCCGCGCGTTCAGATCGATGCACAAATCCATGGTGGCGGCCATGAACGCAATATGCGCTCGGGCACCTTACCTGTGCACCAGATCGTGGGGATGGGGGAAGCCTATCGCATTGCCCGTGAAGTCCGCGAAGAAGAGATGGCCCGCTTGTCTGCCCTTCGGGATAGGCTGTGGCAGGGGCTGCGCCAGACCGGCGGCGTCAGCGTAAATGGCGATTTGCAGCACAGCTGTCCCAACATTCTCAACGTAAGTTTCACTGACGTTGAAGGTGAGTCATTGATCATGGCGTTAAAAGATCTTGCGCTGTCGTCTGGATCGGCCTGTACTTCTGCCAGTCTTGAACCCTCCTATGTCCTGCGTGCGCTTGGCCTGAACGAAGAGCTGGCACACAGCTCGCTTCGCTTCTCGCTGGGCCGTTTTACCACGGAAGACGAGATCGATTATGCCATCGCGCTGGTGCAGAAGTCCGTTACGCGCCTGCGTGAACTCATGAAGTCATGATGCATTTGCCAGCCGAGGCTGACAAACTGTGCGCCGACAACATCTGCGGCGTGCAGCGTAACATCTGAATGAAAAAGCCGTCTTAAAACAGGCTGGATGAAACGAATAACGAATACGGAGCCCTACAATGAATACACAACCGATGAATATTACGCTCAGCAGCCAGCCCGCCGATGCGCGCTGGGGCGAAAAAGCGCTGTTAAGCAGCAATGATAACGGCATGACCCTGCACCTGCGTGAAGCGGATGCCTTGATGACCATTCAACGGGCCGCCCGTAAACTGGATGGCCAGGGCATTCGTCATGTTTCACTGGCTGGCGAAGGCTGGCACCTTGAGCAGTGCTGGGCATTCTGGCAGGGTTATCGCGGGCCTAAGGGCAAAAACCAGGTGGACTGGCCGCAACTGGGTGAACACGAGCAGGCGGAGTTCGATCGCCGCCGCAAAATTGTTGGCTGGGTGCGCGACACCATTAATTTACCAGCCGACGATCTGGGCCCGGAAACGCTGGCGCACAGCGCCATTGACTTACTCAGTGAGCTGGGTGGTGAGGCCGTCAACTATCGCATCACCAAAGGCGACGACTTACGCGAACAAGGCTACATGGGCCTGCACACCGTGGGTCGCGGCTCTAACCGCCCGCCGGTCTTTCTGGCGCTGGATTTCAACCCAACCGGAGACAGCGAGGCGCCTGTTTACGCCTGTCTGGTGGGCAAAGGCATTACCTTTGATACCGGCGGCTACAGCCTGAAACCGAGCGCTGGCATGGACTCAATGAAGTCGGACATGGGCGGTGCGGCCACCGTCACCGGTGCGCTGGCGCTGGCGATCGCGCGCGGGCTGAATAAGCGGGTTAAACTTTACCTCTGCTGCGCGGATAACATGGTCAGCAGCAATGCCTTCAAACTGGGCGACATCATTCGCTACCGTAACGGCAAGTCGGTAGAGGTGATGAACACCGACGCTGAAGGCCGCCTGGTACTGGCTGATGGCCTGATTGATGCCAGCGAGCAGAACCCGACGCTTCTGATCGATGCGGCAACCCTGACCGGTGCCGCGAAGACGGCGGTCGGCAATGATTATCACGCGCTGTTTACCTTTGACGATGGCCTGGCGCAGTCAGTGATGGGCAGCGCAGTCAGCGAAAACGAACCTTTCTGGCGTTTGCCGCTGGCGGAATTCCATCGCAACCATCTGCCATCGAACTTTGCCGATCTGAACAACATTGCCAGTCCGGCGCATTCGGCAGGTGCCAGCAGCGCTGCCGCGTTCCTGTCGTACTTCGTCAGCCACTATCAGCAGGGCTGGTTACATATTGACTGCTCAGCGACCTATCGCAAAAGCGCGGTCGATCAGTGGGCTGCCGGTGCAACCGGTCTGGGTGTCCGTACCCTCGCCAACCTGTTACTGAAATAAGCGCAATCCAGCGGTGACCTGGTCACCGCTTTCTCAAGGTAGAAGTAAACTATGAACCGTCTTGAAGAGGTGCTGAAGCTGGCCGCGACCGAGCCTGCGCACCGGCCTGAATTTTTCCAGCTGTTGCTGGAAGCTGACGTCTGGGTGCCCGGCGAAAGCACCAGCCAGCAACTGGATGCCAGTACGCCGGTGGATCTCCAGCACTGGGAAAAAGAGGATGGCAGCAGCGTCATACCGTTTTTTACCTCCGAACAGGCGATGAGCGAAGCCGTTGAGAGCGAACAGGCGTATTTACGTTTACCCGTGCGCACCCTGTTTGACATGACGCGTGGCGAAACCCTGTTTTTGAACCCAAAACTGCCGACGGGAAAAGAGTTCTCCGCGGCGGAAATCAGCCATCTGCTGGGCGAAGAGGGCAGTGCACTCACTCAGCAAAGCGTGCTGGAAGGTGGGCAGTCACTGCTGCTGTCGGAAGTGGCAGAACCGCCTGCCCAGATGATTGACTCTCTGACCCAGCTGCTCAGCAAATATAAGCAGGTGAAACGCGCCTTTGTTGCCAGCATTCGTGAACGCGCGGATGAGGAACCTAACCTGCTGATTGGGATTGAAGCGGACAGCGATATTGAGGCCATTATTCAGGCCGCTGGCAGCGTCGCCAGCGACACGTTACTGGATGACGCACCCATTGATATCTGCGAGGTCACGGCAGACGATCGCGGCATCAGCCACTTCTTTACCGCCCACATCACGCCCTTTTATGAACGTCGCTGGGGGAGTTTCCTGCGCGAGTTCAAAGGCGGTCAGCGTATTATCTGACAACGCGCGCGGCCTCACCGGCCGCGCGTCTTCTTATTTCGCAATCGGCAAATCGTCCCGGCTTCCCCATTCGCCCCAGGAACCGTCATAGAGCGTAGCCTCCCGAACGCCCAGCGACGTCAGCGCCAGAATCAACACGACCGCCGTAACGCCTGAGCCACAGGTGGCGACAACGGGTTGCGTCAGGTCCACGCCCGCCTGGGCAAACAGGGCGCGCAGTTCGGACTCTGGCTTCAGTTGTCCCTGTTCAACCAACAGGTTCCACGGCAGATTCAGACTGTTGGGAATGTGCCCGCGATGTAAACCAGGACGCGGTTCATCTACCTCGGCATTGAAGCGGTTAGCCGCACGGGCATCCACAATCTGTGCGCCACCTTCATGGCTAATCAACAGCACGTCAGTCAGGCGTTTCACCAACCCGTCATCGAACTCAGCCTCGAATTCGCCCTCAGGCAGGCTCACTTCCCCCTCCGCCAGCGCAAAGCCTGCGGCTTTCCAGCCCTGCAAACCGCCAGCCAGAATGGAAACCCGGGCGACGCCGAAAGCGCGCAGCATCCACCAGGCGCGCGGGGCAGAAAACAGGTTGCCCTCATCATAAACAATCAGATGTTTATCACTGTTGACGCCAAGCTCGCGCATGGCCACGGCAAAGCTTTCAGCGCGCGGGAGCATATGCGGATAGGGGCTGGTGTGATCGGAAAGTGCTTCAATATTAAAGAAAGGTGCCTGGGGCAAATGACCCGCCAGGTATTCAGCCTGGATATTGCGAACCGCATCCATGCCTGGCGGCAGCATACGTGCGTCCAGTACCTGCAGCGTTTCATCGTTGTAGTGTTCTTGTAACCAGTTGGCGGACACAAACAGTGGCGTCGTCATAACAACCTCATCTCAGCAATCTGTCATGCCAGTGTCGGGTAATGTGCACACCATCTCAAGAGAAGCGTTGATTAAATGCGAGCGTTGATGTGAAATTGCCCAGCGTTATATAACAATTCCCCTGGGGCCCGGTGAAGGATTTACCATGAAAAAACGCATTAACCGGCTGCTGTTCAGCATGCTGATCGGTGGTTCGCTGCTGTCTGTCGCCACCTTACCTGTTTTTCCTGTCAGTGCAGAAACCCCTGCAGCCAGCGCGCAGGCCAGCAAACCACTCACCATTATCGATCTCTCTGAATTACAGCTTGATGGCGCGGCGGCGCTGGTTTTAACCTTTAATCAGCCGCTGGATGACAAGCAGGATCTGGCGCAAAAGGTCAGGTTGATCGACGATAAACACGGCAAAGTCGATGGTGGTTGGGAGCTTTCCAGCAATCGTAAAGCCCTGCGTTTTCGCCATCCTGAACCCTCTCGTCACTTCACCGTGACCGTCGATTCGGGCTTGCGCGCCGCCAGCGGTGAGACGCTTACAACGGCCTACAGCAAAAAAATCACTACCCGCGACATTGAGCCGATGGTGGGCTTTGCCAGCCGAGGCTCCCTGTTGCCGTTGCGTATCGCGCAGGGGCTGCCGGTACTGGCGTTGAACGTAGACCAGGTGGATGTGGATTTTTTCCGAATCAAAAATGCGGGCCTGGCGGAATTCCTTTCCCAGTGGAATTACGGTAACAACCTCTCTACCTGGCAATCTCAGGAACTGCTGAAAACCAGCCAACTGGTGTATACCGGCCGCTTTGAACTCAACCCGGCCCGTAACACGCGGGAAAAACTGCAGTTGCCGCTGAAAGACATTAAGCCGCTTCAGCAGCCAGGGGTTTATCTGGCGGTCATGAAGCAGGCGGGCACTTATCACTACAGCATGCCTGCGACGCTGTTTACCCTGAGCGATATCGGCCTGTCGCTGCACCGCTTTCCCACCCAGTTTGAACTCTTCGCACAGAGTCTGGAAAACGGCGCACCGCTTTCCGGCGTCAGTATCAGGCTGTTGAATGATAAAGGCCTGGTGCTGCAAAACGGCACCAGCGACAGCAGCGGTCATTTGCGCCTTAATGCAGATGAAAAAGGCAAGTTCCTGCTGGCCATGAAGGGCGAACAAACTTCGCTGATCGACCTGGCGCGCCCTGCTCTGGATTTAGCCGAATTCCCCGTAGCGGGGCCCGAAGGCTATGACAAACAGCTCTTCGTCTTCGGCCCACGAGATATTTATCGGCCTGGCGAAACAGTGATCGTCAATGCGCTGCTGCGCGATGCGGACGGCAAGCCTTTACCTGCCCAACCGGTTAAGGCTGAGCTGGTACAGCCCGACGGCGAGGTCGTGCGCACGGTGGTCTGGCAGCCGCAGGACGGTTTCTATCAGCAGCGGTTTGCTTTACCGGCTTCGGCGATGACCGGCGGCTGGATGCTGCGGCTGAATACCGGTGATAACCAGCTGCGGCAGTGGCATTTCCGCGTTGAGGATTTTCTGCCTGAGCGCATGGCATTAACGCTGAAAAACGATGAACAACCCCAGCCTGCGGATGCCGATATTACGTTCGACATTGAGGGGCGCTATCTGTATGGCGCGCCTGCGGCAGGGAATCAGCTGCAGGGACAGCTCTATCTGCGTCCGGCCCGTGAGGCGGTTGCTGCGCTGCCGGGCTACCAGTTTGGTGACATCACCGAACAGGGCCTGAAGCGCAGTCTGGACGATGTCGATCTTAAGCTTGACGCCAACGGCAAGGCGCAACTGACCGTGGATAATCAGTGGGATCAGCTTCACTCACCGCTGAACCTGATACTGCAGGCCAGCCTGCTGGAAACCGGCGGTCGTCCGGTCACCCGACGTGCTACTCAGGCCATCTGGCCGGCGGACGCGTTGCCCGGTATCCGTCCGCTGTTTGGCAATAAGGCGATCTACGATTACCGCAGTGACAGCTATCACGATGAGCCGACCGTGCCGGAAAACAGCCTGGCAGAATTCGATATTGTTTATGCCAACAGTCAGGGCGCTAAGCTGGCGGCAGATAAGCTTGACGTACGCTTAATTCGTGAACGGCGTGACTACTACTGGAGCTTCTCGGACAGTGAAGGCTGGCAGTCACGTTACGATGCCAAAGACCTGCAGGAAGATGAGCAATCTGTCAGCATTCCCGCTGACGGCAGCACCAAGGTCAGCTTCCCGGTCGAGTGGGGCAGCTACCGGCTAGAGGTCCAGTCGGGTGAAAAAATCATCAGCAGCGTGCGTTTTCAGGCGGGCTATGACTGGCAGGATAATACCAATGGTACAGGCGCGCTGCGTCCGGACCAGGTCAAACTAAAGCTGGATAAAGCCGCGTATCAGCCGGGTGAAACCGTCCATTTGCAGGTCGAATCGCCCACGGCCGGGAAAGGTTATCTGATGGTGGAATCCAGCAGCGGGACGCTCTGGTGGCAACCCTTAACGGTGCCGCAGGGTGGAACCCAGGTGGACGTGCCGATCGCGGCCAACTGGCAGCGCCACGATCTCTATTTCAGTGCCATTGTGGTGCGGGAAGGGGACAAAACCAGTGGTGCCACGCCGAAACGGGCGGTCGGACTGTTACATCTGCCGATGGCGACCGAGGCGCGACGTTTAACGCTGACGCTGGACGCACCCGATAAGGTTCGTCCTGAGCAGAACCTGACGGTGAACGTTCAGGCCAGCCGTGAAGGCGGCCCGCTGCCTGACAAGGTGCACGTCCTGCTGTCAGCGGTAGACAGCGGTGTGTTAAGCGTGACGGATTATAAAACGCCCGATCCCTGGACGGCTTTTTTCGGTCGCAAGCGTTATAACGTCGATCAGTACGATGTGTTTGGTCAACTGATTGAAGGCGGTGGACGGCTGGCTGCTCTGCGCTTTGGCGGAGACGGTGAAGACGAATCCATGACGCGCGGCGGTAAGAAGCCGGTCACCCACGTCAATATCGTGGCGCAGCAGTTGCAGGCCGTTACGCTGGATAAAAACGGCAAGGGCGCCATTACGCTGCCCATTCCGGCCTTTAACGGCGAGTTGCGCTTGATGACGCAGGTCTGGAGCGATGACAGCTTTGGCGCTGCCGAACGTAAGCTGGTGGTGGCTGCTCCGCTGGTCAGCGAACTGGCCACGCCGCGTTTTCTGGCCAGCGGCGACAGCGCTTCACTGGCGCTGGATATCACCAATCTGACGGACCTGCCGCAAACCCTGAAGGTCGATTTGACTGCCAAAGGTCTGATAGGACTGTCGGGCGCGGCCACACAAAATGTGACGCTGGCAAAAGGCGAAAGGACCACCCTGCAGGTGCCCGTGGCGGCGAAAACCGGGTTTGGTGACGGCGAAGTGCAGGTGCAGATTTCAGGACTGAACCTGCCTGGTGAGACGGTGCGGCCCAGCCAGCAGACATGGAAGATTGGCGTCAGGCCGCCTTATCCTGCGCAAACCCTCAATTTTGCCGCTGTGATTGACCACGATCGCCCCTGGCAGGTCACGGCGGCGGCGTTTGCGGGTCTGGATGCAGAAACCCTGAGTGGACAACTGACCCTGAGTAATCGTCCGCCTTTAAATATCGCCAGCTACATCAGTGCGCTTTATGCCTATCCCTATGGCTGTCTGGAGCAGACCACCAGCGGTCTCTGGCCGTCGCTCTATACCAGTCAGGCGCAGCTCAGCGCTATGGGGATAAAAACCAGCAGTGATGACGTTCGTCGGGCCGCCGTTGACACCGGCATCGCCCGTCTGGCCGGGATGCAGCGTGCTGACGGCAGCTTTGGGTTGTGGAGTAAGCAGAGTGAGGAAGAGTTCTGGCTCACACCTTACGTTACTGACTTTTTACTGCGCGCCAGCGAAGCGGGCTATGCCTTGCCCCCTGACGTGATTGATCGGGCTAACGCTCGGCTGCTGCGTTATTTACAGGATCCTTCACAAATCACCGCCGGTGGCAGTGCCGACACCGATGCATTGCGTTTCAGCGTTCAGGCTTATGCCGGCCTGGTGCTGGCGCGTCAGCAGCGTGCGCCACTGGGCGCGTTGCGTGCGCTTTACGAAAAGCGTGACAAGGCCAAATCGGGGCTGGCGCTGATGCAGTTGGGTGTTGCGCTGAAGCTGATGGGGGATGGACAGCGTTCGCCGCTGGCTGTGATGCAGGGCGCCACGCTGTCACGACCTGAAAGCAGCTGGTTTGGCGACTATGGCAGCACGGTGCGCGATGAGGGAATGATGATCGCCCTGTTAGCGGAATATCAGCTGCAGCCGGAACTGCAAAACAGCCTGCTGCTCTCTTTGTCGAAAGAGCTGAACGGCAAGCGCTGGCTCTCTACCCAGGAGAACAATGCGCTTTACCTGGCGGCGCGCACGCTGCAAACCGCACAGGGTAAGGATTGGCAGGCGATATTACAGGGGCATCAACCGCCCGTAAGCAGCAGTGGGCCTGTGAATAAAGGGCTGGATAGTCAACAGCTGGCGCAAGGCGTTGACGTGAGCAATCCCGGCACGGCACCGCTGTATGGCAGCCTGAACGTGGTGGGTTATCCGCTGACGCCGCCGCAACCCGTCAGCCATATGCTGTCCGTTAAGCGAGAGTACTTCACCCTGGACGGTAAACCGGCGGATCTCAATAATCTGCGCAGCGGTGAATTGCTGGTGGTCCGTCTTACCGTGGCCGCGAAACGCCGCATCAGCGATGCGCTGGTCGTGGATCTGTTACCGGCCGGACTGGAGCTGGAAAACCAGAATCTGGCAGACAGCAGTGCCAGCCTGGGTGACAGTGCGGATGCGTTAAAAGAGAGCATGATGGATATGCAGCAGGCCAACATCCGGCATATTGAGTTCCGTGACGATCGCTTCGTTGCCGCGCTGGCAGTGGATACGTATCGTCCTGCAACCCTGATGTATCTGGCGCGCGCAGTGACGCCGGGCAGCTACCATATGCCGCCACCGCAGGTGGAATCGATGTACGTACCTGAGTGGCGGGCGATTGGTGCGACGCCGCAACAGCTGCATGTACAACAGTAGCCGGGCCGGGTTGTGATCAAAAACAGGCACATCAAAAAGCGGTGGGTAGCCCTGCCGCTTTTTATTCTGGCCTTGCTGCTTATCCCGCTGATTCTGGATCGGTTATTCCCCTTGCCCCTTAAAGAGGTTCAGCCCGCACGTGTGGTGGTCGCCGAGGACGGCACACCCCTTTGGCGCTTCGCTGACGACCAGGGCATCTGGCGCTATCCGGTCACTCCCGCTGACTTGTCGCCGACGTACATACAGGCGTTGCTGACCTATGAAGATCGCTGGTTCTGGTATCATCCCGGTATTAATCCGCTCGCCCTGCTTCGCGCGGCCTGGCAGGACCTGCGTCATGGCAGCGTCATTTCGGGTGGCAGCACCTTAACCATGCAGGTGGCCAGAATCATCGACCCACAGCCGCGAACGCTGCGGGGCAAGTTGATTCAGGCATGGCGCGCTCTGCAACTGGAGTGGCATCTCTCTAAATACGATATCTTAACGCTTTATCTTAATCGTGCGCCCTTTGGCGGGACGCTGGAAGGGATTGGAGCGGCAAGCTGGAGCTGGCTGGGTAAAGCGCCGTCACAGATGACAAGGGGCGAGGCGGCGCTAATGGCCGTATTGCCACAGGCACCCAGTCGTTTGCGGCCCGATCGCTGGCCAGAGCGGGCTGAAGCGGCACGTAATAAGGTGCTGGATCGGCTGGCGCAGTATCATGTCTGGTCGCCCCGACGGGTCGCTGAAATCCGCCAGGAACCGGTCTGGCTCCCGCCGCGCCAGATGCCGCAGATGGCGCCGTTACTGGCGCGGCGACTGTTATCGATGACTACGCACGATAAAATCGTCTCTACGCTGGATCCGTCGCTGCAGCGCGAGCTGGAAAGCATGGCGCTGAATGTGAAAAACCAGCTTCCTCCGCGCACCTCACTGGCGATACTGGTGGTGGATCACACCACCATGGCGGTGCGGGGCTACGTCGGTTCCGCCGATTTCGGCGACGACAGCCGTTTTGGTCATGTGGATATGATTGCTAGCGTTCGCTCGCCGGGATCGGTCCTGAAACCCTTTGTCTATGGTATGGCGCTAGACGAGGGGCTCATCCATGCCGAGTCTTTACTGCAGGATGTTCCGCGTCGTTTTGGCGATTACCGTCCGGGTAACTTCGATACCGGTTTTCATGGCCCGGTCAGCGCCAGCGAGGCGCTGGTGCGATCACTCAATCTGCCCGCCGTGCAGCTGCTGGAGGCGCTGGGCCCAAAAAATGTGGCCGCACGCCTGCGCAATGTGGGGCTAAATCTACGTTTCCCACCGGGTGCAGAGCCTAACCTGTCGTTGATTCTCGGCGGCACCGGAGCGCGCATGGATGATATCGTGGCGGCCTATAGCGCCTTTGCCCGACATGGCAACGCCGGTCAGCTGCGCTGGATGGCAGACCAGCCCTTACAGGAACGCCCACTGCTTTCGCCCGGTGCGGCCTGGATTATCCGCCGTATTCTGGGCGGTGAGGCTCAGCCTGCGGGTAATGGCAGCGCGCCTGCGGTGGTACCGCTGGCATGGAAGACCGGCACCAGCTACGGCTACCGTGACGCCTGGGCCGTGGGAATCAATCCGCGTTATCTGATTGGCGTTTGGGTCGGACGACCCGATGCAACGCCGGTTGCGGGGCAGTTTGGTTTCGCGTCTGCGGTTCCCGTCATGAATCAGGTTAACAACGTACTGATGAACCGCCTGGCCGGGCGGGCAATCCCCACCGATCCGCGACCGGCGTCGGTCAGCGTGGCAGGCATCTGCTGGCCCGGCGGGCAGCCGCTGCCCGAGGGAGACGAAAACTGCCGACAACGGCGGCAGAGTTGGGTGCTGAACGACACGCTGCCGCCGACCTTGCTGGCGCCGGGGCAGGAAAGCCTGAGCGGATTGCACCTGCGTTACTGGCAGAACGAACAGGGCTTACGGGTTGCGGCGGATTGCCCGCGAGCCATCAGCCATGAACGTCTGGTGTGGCCTTTGCCGCTGGAAGCCTGGCTGCCGCCGCAGGAGCGTCGGGCGCAGCGCTTACCGGCGGTTGATCCCCGGTGTCCGCCCTTGCAGCAGGGCAGTAGCGCGCCGCTGATTGTGACTGGCGTTATTGACGGGCAGCGCGTTCAGCCGCTGCCGGGCAATACTACGCTGGTGATACCGGTCGCGGTGCAGGGCGGTCAGGGCGTTCAGCGCTGGTGGTTTTTAAACGGCGAGCCGCTCGAAACGCAAAGTCAGAACGGCACCCTGTCGCTACCTCTTGATCGGGCTGGGGACTATCAGCTGGTGGTCATGGATGAGGCCGGTCAGCTGGCCTCTGTCGTTTTTACCCGTGGGTGAGTGTTTTTTGCGCTAAATCAGAGTTGAAAAGTATTAGCCCCGACTCAGATCAAGATTTTTCAATAAATTATGGGTTCGGTGATAGGCAACGTCACACTCAACCCCTATAATCGGCGCCGTTTCTTAGCCGGGGCGCGCGCCCTCGGTTTCTTCAGAACGTCAAGACAGAGGTCATCATGGCAATCGAACGTACTTTTTCTATCATCAAGCCAAACGCCGTCGCTAAAAACGTGATCGGTGCCATCTACAACCGTTTTGAAAGCGCAGGCTTCAAAATCGTTGGCGCAAAAATGCTGCAGCTGAGCAAAGAGCAGGCTGAAGGTTTTTACGCAGAGCACCAGGGCAAGCCGTTCTTCGACGGTCTGGTTGAATTCATGACGTCTGGTCCGGTTGTGGTTTCTGTACTGGAAGGTGAAAATGCCGTTCAGCGTCACCGTGACCTGATGGGTGCAACTAACCCTGCTAACGCGCTGGCTGGCACACTGCGTGCAGACTACGCTGACAGCTTCACCGAGAACGCAACCCACGGTTCAGATTCTGCCGAATCAGCCGCTCGTGAAATTGCCTATTTCTTCGGCGAAAACGAAATCTGCCCGCGCACCCGTTAATTGCTTAACGACTGACGCGTACAGGGCTTTACAAAAATCTGCTGAACACGGGCAACTCTAGCCTGTTATCAGGCAGCAGATGTTGTACAATATTTCGCCTTCATTGAGCCAGCTTAGTGAAGGCGCAATTTTTTTCTTTTCCCAACAGCGCCATAACGTGTAACAACGAGGCCAGAGAACATTATGTCCGAACAGATTGTGACGTCCGCGTCCACCTCGCCTATTTCCGTCTCACCCAAAAGCCAAAAAATCAACCTGCTGGATCTGAACCGTCAGCAAATGCGTGAGTTTTTTGTCTCGCTCGGTGAAAAACCCTTCCGTGCCGATCAGGTGATGAAGTGGATTTACCACTACTGCTGCGATGATTTCGAGCAGATGACCGACATTAACAAGAAGCTGCGTAACCGGTTAATGGAACTCACCGAAATTCGCGCCCCGGAAGTGGCTGAAGAGATGCGCTCAACGGATGGCACCATTAAATGGGCTATTCGCGTCGGCGATCAGCTGGTTGAAACGGTGTATATCCCGGAAGGGGATCGCGCCACCTTATGTGTCTCCTCTCAGGTGGGTTGCGCGCTGGAATGTAAATTCTGCTCGACGGCGCAGCAGGGCTTTAACCGCAATCTGCGCGTGTCAGAAATTATTGGTCAGGTCTGGCGTGCCGCAAAAATCGTCGGTGCGGCCAAAGTGACCGGTCAGCGTCCTATCACCAACGTGGTGATGATGGGCATGGGTGAGCCGTTGCTCAACCTGAATAATGTGGTTCCGGCCATGGAAATCATGCTGGATGACTTCGGTTTTGGTTTGTCGAAACGCCGTGTCACCCTGTCGACCTCGGGCGTTGTGCCTGCCCTGGACAAGCTGGGCGACATGATCGACGTTGCGTTGGCGATTTCGCTGCATGCGCCAAACGACAAACTGCGTGACGACATCGTACCCATTAACAAGAAATACAATATTGAAACCTTCCTGGCGGCGGTTAAACGCTATATTGGGAAGTCCAATGCGAACCAGGGACGCGTCACGATCGAATACGTGTTGCTGGATCATGTCAACGACAGCACCGATGACGCGCATGAACTGGCTGCATTGCTGAAAGAAACGCCGTGTAAGATCAACCTGATTCCATGGAACCCCTTCCCCGGGGCACCTTATGGTCGCAGCTCGAACAGCCGCATTGACCGCTTCTCCAAGGTGTTAATGGATTACGGCTTTACCACTATCGTGCGTAAAACCCGTGGCGATGATATTGATGCCGCCTGCGGCCAGTTGGCCGGGGAAGTGATTGACCGTACGAAACGCACCCTGCGTAAGAAAATGGCGGGCGAAGCCATATCTGTGAAGGCGCTCTGAAAGGCTGACTAACAGGGTTTTCCATTCCGTCTCTGCGTGGCAGGCTGCTGCCAGCCACAGGGATAACAGGATGGAAAGGCGATGGGCAAAGGGATGTGCACGGCATTACTGGCCGTTTTTGTTGTAAGCGGTTGTGTCCGTTCGCCGACCCAATCGGGGGCAGCGGAGCTTCGTTTGCAACTGGGTATGCACTACCTCGCGGTAGAGGATTATCCTGCTGCGCGCCGTAATCTCTTACGGGCGCAGGCGGCCGCTCCCCAGGATTACCGCGTGCCCCTGGCATTGGCCCGGCTGGCTCAGCGACAAGGGCACACTGCCGCAGCGCATTATCATTTTCAGCACGCGCAGCGAATTGCGCCACATAATGGTTACATCCCTAACAATTACGGTGCGTTTCTTTGCGCTTTAGGGCAGTATGATGAAGCGCATCAACAGTTTATCCGGGCGAAGGGTGCGCAGGAAGGAGACGCCCGTATCGATGCGTATGAACTGTCGGGGTATTGTTATCTGCGGGCAGGAAACAGAGAAGCAGCGCGTGCTGCTTTGTCGTATGCGCTCGATGCGGACCAGAGTAAAGGAGCGTCGCTACTAGCCGAAGCTGAAAGCGCGGTCGAAAATGACCAGTGGGCTAACGTAGCGCTATTATTAGAGCTTTACCAGCCGCTGCCGGAGACGGCACGCAGCCTGGCGTTACACATACGTTTCGCCGCGCAACAGGGAAATGCCGCAGACGTTTCACGTTATGGCGACCAGTTAGCGCGACGTTTTCCGCAATCGATACAGTACCAGCGTTATTTAGCTAATGAATACTGAAGCCACTCAAGAAAATTCTGCAGTTCATTCCACAGGTACACGCCTGCGTCTGGCCCGTGAACAAATGGGACTCACGCAGCAACATGTTGCTGAACGCCTGTGCCTGAAACTTACTACCGTACGTGATATTGAAGAAGACAAATCACCTGCGGATTTAGCCTCTACCTTCCTGCGCGGTTACATCCGTTCTTATGCGCGTCTGGTGCACATTCCTGAAGAGGAACTGCTGCCGATGATGGAAAAGCAGACGCCGGTTCGTGCCGCAAAAATTGAGCCGATGCAAAGCTTCTCCCTGGGCAAACGGCGTAAGAAACGCGACGGCTGGCTGATGATTTTTACCTGGCTGGTGGTCTTTGTCGTGATCGGCCTGACAGGCGCCTGGTGGTGGCAGAACCATAAAGCCTCACAGGATGAGCTGGTGTCGATGGCCGATCAAAACGGCAGTAACAGCGACAGCAGCCAGTCTATCCCCCTGGGACAGACGAACGGCGCATCAACCGATAACAGCACCAGCGTGCCGTTGAGCAATAATGCCGCCAGCACACCGGCGAACGCCGATGAATCCACCGGCACGGCGCCTGCTGAAAACAGTAACAGCACTGCCGCGGCTGCCCAGCAGGAAGAGAATAACGCCGTTGTTTCGCCTTCTCAGGCACCGACTTCGACCAGCCCCGCACCGGCCAGCACCAATACGGCGCAGCAGATGCCAGTGGGCGCGGCGGCGGTTAGCGAACCGGCGGCGGATCCGAATGCCGTGGTGATGACCTTTACCGGCGACTGCTGGCTGGAAGTCAGCGATGCAACGGGTAAGAAACTGTTTAGCGGTATCCAGCGCAGCGGTGGCAAGCTGAGCCTGTCTGGCACGGCTCCCTATCGTCTGAAAATTGGCGCGCCATCCGTGGTTCAGGTGCAATATCAGAATAAACCCGTTGATTTAAGTCGCTTTATCCGTAATAACCAGGTTGCTCGCCTGACGTTGGGTGCGCAATAACAGCGTATCGCGTGTACCGGGCAATTGTGGAGAAGAAATATGCATAACCAAGCACCCATTATCCGTCGTAAGTCTAAACGTATTTACGTCGGCCAGGTGCCCATTGGCGACGGTGCGCCAATCGCCGTTCAGTCGATGACCAACACCCGCACGACTGACGTAGCCGCGACGGTCAATCAGATCAAAGCCCTTGAGCGCGTAGGCGTCGATATCGTCCGCGTCTCGGTGCCCACCATGGATGCCGCCGAAGCGTTTAAGCTGATTAAGCAGCAGGTGAACGTCCCCCTGGTGGCAGATATCCACTTTGACTACCGTATTGCGCTAAAAGTCGCGGAGTATGGAGTGGACTGCCTGCGTATCAATCCGGGTAATATCGGTAATAACGAGCGTATTCGTGCGGTGGTTGACTGCGCCCGCGATAACAATATCCCCATTCGTATCGGTGTTAACGCCGGATCGCTGGAAAAAGATCTGCAGGAAAAATACGGTGAGCCTACACCGCAGGCCCTGCTGGAATCGGCGATGCGCCATGTCGATCATCTGGATCGTCTTAACTTCGATCAGTTTAAAGTCAGCGTGAAAGCCTCTGATGTTTTTCTGGCGGTTGAATCCTATCGTCTGCTGGCAAAACAGATCGAGCAGCCGCTGCATCTTGGTATTACCGAAGCGGGCGGTGCACGTGCCGGTGCGGTGAAATCGGCGATTGGTCTGGGGCTGTTACTGGCCGAAGGCATTGGCGACACGCTGCGTATTTCTCTGGCAGCCGATCCGGTTGAAGAGGTAAAGGTTGGCTTTGATATCCTGAAGTCGCTGCGCATCCGCTCTCGTGGGATCAACTTCATCGCCTGTCCGACCTGTTCACGTCAGGAGTTTGACGTCATTGGCACGGTAAACGCGCTGGAGCAGCGACTGGAAGACATTATTACGCCGATGGACGTCTCCATCATCGGTTGCGTGGTGAATGGGCCTGGCGAAGCCACCGTTTCTACGCTTGGCGTGACCGGCAGTAATAAGAAAAGCGGCTTCTATGAAGATGGCGTGCGCCAGCGCGAACGTCTGGACAATGACGATATGATCGATCAACTGGAAGCGCGCATTCGTGCCAAAGCGGCCATGCTGGATGAAACCCGTCGTATTGACGTGCAGCAACTGGAAAAATAATCCGTTGCGTGTACGGCGTGCATGACTTTTTTAGCTGAACCTGTGCGGTTTCATCCTCATGAGGTATGATGCCGGACAGGTTTTTTTGCATTAAGAGATTTTAACGTGGCGAAGAATATTCAAGCGATTCGCGGGATGAACGATTTCCTGCCTGCGGATACGGCCATCTGGCAACGGGTTGAAGATGTACTGAAGTCAGTGCTGGCGAGTTATGGTTACAGCGAAATTCGCTTACCCATCGTAGAGCAGACTCCTCTTTTCAAACGCGCAATTGGTGAAGTCACCGATGTGGTTGAAAAAGAGATGTATACCTTTGACGATCGCAATGGCGAAAGCCTGACGCTTCGTCCGGAAGGCACGGCGGGCTGCGTGCGCGCAGGTATCGAACACGGTCTGCTTTATAACCAGGAACAGCGCCTGTGGTACATGGGGCCGATGTTCCGCTACGAGCGTCCTCAGAAAGGACGTTATCGCCAGTTTCATCAGATAGGCGTTGAAGTCTTTGGTCTGCAGGGGCCGGACATTGATGCCGAACTGATCATGCTGAACGCACGCTGGTGGAAAGCGTTAGGCATCGCCGACCATGTTCGTCTGGAACTGAACTCCATTGGTTCGCCTGAAGCCCGTGCCAACTATCGCGATGCGCTGGTGGCGTTTCTGGAACAGCATAAAGAGGCGCTGGATGAAGACTGTAAGCGCCGTATGTACAGTAACCCGATGCGCGTGCTCGACAGTAAAAATCCTGATATTCAGACGCTGCTGAACGATGCGCCTCAGTTGGGCGATTATCTGGATGTGGAGTCACGCGAGCATTTTGACGGGCTGCGCGCGCTGTTAGATGACGCGGGTATTGCTTACACGGTGAATCAGCGGCTGGTGCGTGGGCTGGATTATTACAACCGCACGGTGATTGAATGGGTTACCGACAGCCTGGGCTCCCAGGGTACCGTTTGCGGTGGCGGTCGTTATGATGGGCTGGTAGAACAGTTGGGTGGCCGTGCCACACCGGGTGTCGGTTTCGCAATGGGAATGGAACGCCTGGTGTTGTTAGTGCAGGCGGTAAATCCGGAATTTGAACCCGCGCGCAATGTCGATGTCTATGTTATCGCTTCAGGTCAGGGCGTTCAGTCAGCGGCGATGCAGCTGGCAGAAAAACTGCGCGATCACCTGCCTGAAATGAAACTGATGACCAACTTTGGCGGCGGTAACTTCAAGAAGCAGTTCGCCCGTGCGGATAAATGGGGCGCCCGCGTTGCCCTGGTGCTGGGCGAAGATGAACAGAAGGCCGGTCAGGTCGTGATTAAAGACCTGCGCAATGGCGAACAGCAAACGCTGGCGCAGGCGGACGCGGCTGCTGCACTGCGCACGCTGTTGCAGTAAGCGTGTCAAAGCACAACCATTGAAAGGAGAAGGATTGCGTGGAAGTTTATAGCAATGAGAACGAACAGGTTGATGCGCTGCGTCGCTTTTTCGCCAACAACGGTAAAGCCTTAGCCGTAGGCGTGGTTATCGGGATTGCTGCACTGGGCGGCTGGCGCTACTGGTCCAGCCATCAGCAGGATTCCGCGAAAACCATATCGGCAGAATACCAAAAAGTCACCCGTGCGATGCAGGCCGGTAAGCCAGAAACCCTGGAAGCCGTCAACACGTTCGCCAGCGAAAACAGCAATACTTACGGCGCCCTGGCGGCCCTGGATTTGGCTAAGCAGTATGTCGACAGCAATCAGCTGGACAAAGCCGCTACCTTGCTGCAAAACGGATTGAAAGATACTAAAGATGCCAACCTGCAGGCGGTTATCAACCTGCGCCTGGCACGCATTCAACTGCAACAGAATCAGGCTGATGCGGCACTTAAAACCCTTGACAGTGTGAAGGGTGATGGCTGGACAGCCATTGTCGCTGATATCCGCGGCGAAGCGCTGCTCAGCAAGGGCGATAAGCAGGGCGCGCGCGATGCATGGAGCAAAGGCGTAGAATCTGACGCGTCTCCTGCACTGAAGCAAATGATGCAGATGAAGATGAATAACTTAAGCTAAGCCAGTCAAGAGAGAGCGCATGGAATTACGTAAATACCTGCTGCCGGGGCTGATCTCAGTCACCTTGCTCAGCGGTTGCTCGCTGTTCAGCGGCGAAGAAGATGTAGTGAAAATGGCCCCATTGCCGAAGGTGGAAAACCAGTTTACGCCTCAGACGGTATGGAGTACCGGCGTGGGTGATGGTATCGGTGATTTTTACTCCAACCTGCACCCCACCTGGCAAGACGGCACCGTTTATGCTGCTGACCGCTTTGGTATCGTAAAAGCGCTCGACGCGGCCGATGGTAAAGAAAAATGGAAAGTCGATCTCTCTGAGAAAACCGGCTTCTTCTCGAAAAACCGTTCTGCCATGCTGTCCGGCGGCATCACCGTGAGCGGCGATCGCCTCTATATTGGCAGCGAACGCGGGCAGGTCTATGCACTGAACACCAGCGATGGTGCCATTGCCTGGCAGGCGAAAGCAGCGGGTGAAGCCCTGTCGCGTCCTGTGGTCAGCGATGGTCTGGTATTGATTCATACCAGTAATGGCATGTTGCAGGGCCTGGATCAGGCCACGGGAGCGGTGAAGTGGACCGTCAACCTGGATATGCCTGCGCTGTCACTGCGCGGAGAATCTGCGCCGTCTGTGGCCTTTGGTGGCGCCATTGTGGGCGGCGATAACGGCCGTGTCAGTGCCGTTATCCTGAACCAGGGCCAGCTGATTTGGCAGCAGCGTATTTCACAGCCCAGCGGCGCAACGGAAATTGATCGCTTGAGCGATGTGGATACCACGCCGGTCATTGTCAACGGCGTGGTCTATGCGCTGGCTTACAATGGCAACCTGACCGCACTGGATTTACGCTCAGGTCAGATTTTATGGAAACGTGAAATCGGCGGCGTTAAAGATCTGATTGTCGATGCGGGTCGCATCTACCTGGTCGATCAGGACGATCGTGTGATTGCGCTGAATGCGGATGGCGGTGTCGCTATCTGGCGTCAAAGCGAGCTGCTGCATCGTAATCTGACTTCACCGGTTCTCTATAACGGCTACCTTGTGGTCGGCGACAGCGAAGGTTACCTGCACTGGATGAACACCACCGATGGTCGTTTTGTTGCCCAGCAAAAGCTGGACAGCTCAGGCTTCCAGACTGAGCCAGTGGTCGCCAGCGACAAACTGCTGATTCAGTCGAAAGACGGTGAAGTTTACGCCATTACTCGCTAACGGGTAAGTTGTCAGGCAGGGTGGTTCCCTGGCACAACGGCTCCTGATTTCATCAGGGGCCGTTTCGTTTTTAGTCAGGCATGGTATCCTTAGCGCCTTAAGCCTGAACTGAGCGGCTAAAGCCGTTATAATCACGCCATTCGGGCGATTTAATACATTATTGAGGCATTGTTATGGTACCTGTGGTCGCGCTGGTTGGGCGTCCCAATGTGGGAAAATCTACGCTATTTAACCGTTTAACCCGCACACGAGATGCGCTGGTAGCGGATTTTCCTGGACTGACTCGCGATCGCAAATATGGTCGCGCCGAAGTGGAAGGGCGCGAATTTATTGTTATCGATACCGGCGGTATTGATGGCACCGAAGACGGTGTTGAAACACGCATGGCGGAGCAGTCGCTGCTGGCGATCGAAGAAGCCGATGTTGTGCTGTTTATGGTCGACGCTCGCGCAGGCATGATGGCCGCCGATCAGCAAATTGCAAAGCATCTCCGCTCTCGTCAAAAAGCAACGTTTCTGGTGGCGAATAAAACCGACGGACTGGATCCGGATCAGGCGGTGGTGGATTTCTATTCTCTGGGCCTGGGTGAAATTCACGCTATCGCGGCCTCGCACGGTCGTGGCGTAACCAGCCTGCTGGAAACGGCGCTGCTGCCGTGGATGGAAAAGGTCGATCCGGTTGAGGTCACCGAAGAAGATGAAAACGAAGCTTACTGGGCAGCCTTAGCTGCAGAAGAAAACGGTGAGGAAGAGGAAGAAGAAGACGATTTCGATCCCACAACCTTACCGATTAAGCTGGCGATTGTTGGCCGTCCTAACGTAGGTAAGTCTACGTTGACTAACCGTATCCTCGGTGAAGATCGCGTGGTCGTTTACGACATGCCGGGCACCACCCGTGACAGTATCTACATTCCGATGGAACGTGACGGTCGCGAGTATGTGCTGATCGATACGGCGGGCGTACGTAAGCGCGGTAAAATTACGGATACGGTAGAGAAATTCTCAGTCATTAAAACGTTGCAGGCGATCGAAGATGCCAACGTCGTCATGCTGGTGATTGACGCCCGCGCCGGCATTTCCGATCAGGATCTGTCGCTGCTGGGCTTTATTCTCAACAGTGGACGCTCCCTGGTTATCGTCGTGAATAAATGGGATGGCCTGTCGCAGGAAGTGCGTGACGAAGTCAAAGAGACGCTGGATTTCCGCCTGGGCTTTATCGATTTCGCACGCGTGCACTTTATTTCTGCGCTGCACGGCAGCGGCGTAGGCAACCTGTTTGAGTCCGTTACGGAAGCCTACGACTGCTCTACAAAACGTGTCAATACCTCCCTCCTGACGCGCATCATGAATATGGCGGCGGAAGACCATCAGCCACCGCTGGTTCGCGGTCGTCGCGTTAAACTGAAATATGCCCATGCGGGCGGTTACAACCCTCCGATTGTGGTGATCCACGGTAATCAGGTTAAAGACCTGCCGGATTCCTACAAACGTTATTTGATGAACTATTTCCGCCGTTCACTTAACGTGATGGGAACGCCCATCCGCATTCAGTTTAAAGAGGGTGAAAACCCTTACGAAGGCAAACGCAATCTGCTGACGCCGACGCAACAGCGCAAGCGTAAGCGTCTGATGGCGCATATGAAGAAGAATAAGCGTTAATTGATCGAGGGCCAGGTGGCCCTCTTTTTTTTGCCCTAAGATTGCGTTTATTTGCATAGTCGGATGAAAATATGCGCGCAACGTGTGAAAAATGTTATCAACCCCTGGCCCCTGACGAGATCGATCTTATTTGCACCGGGTGCGGTGTTCGTTATCGCTACCAGCCTGTCTGCCCCGACTGCCATCAGCCCCTTGAGCAACTCAAAAGTTGCGGCGCGACCGACTATTTTTGTCATCATAGTCACGGCTTAATTTCCAGACGTCGTCTCACTTACAGGATTTTTCCTGTCTGACGCCTGGCCACTTCAACCTGCAACACATGAAGATCCCAACGCTGCGAACCGTAACGGCGTAAAAATTTGTAGCGAAAATGCTATTGCTTCGTAACAAACCCGTTTAAACCTTCACGGGATAACGTACCAGGTGGTACAATTTTGCCGCGTCATGACGGGGGCGCCCCGTGCGGGCTGTCTCCGGAACACATCATTCATTTCATGAACGCGGGTCCGCTTTAATTGGAATAAAACAACGCTGCTTCTTTTACCTGCAACGTGACCGGCGATGAGCCGGGTCGCGCACAGGGCTGGAGCGGTTTTGTTTATCAGGAGAGTAAGTGTTATGGCTGAAACATCATCTCGATCCGGTAAAGGGTTGAGAATATGGTCCGTGCTGCTCGGGCTGGTGCTACTGGCAACCGGCCTGTTCTTTGCGGTTGGCGGGGGACAACTCGCGACGCTTGGCGGCAGTTGGTATTTTCTGGTTGCAGGCATCGTTACGGTGCTGTCAGCCATTCAGTTTTTCCGTGCGAAATCCTCCGCGGTTGTCCTGTTCCTGCTGGTGTTTGTAGGAACGTTAATCTGGGCCGTCATTGACGCCGGACTGCAATTCTGGCCTCTGGTTTCCCGCCTGATGGTGCCTGCAGGTCTGATGATTCTGGCGTTCATCACCTGGCCTGCGCTGCGCAAGCGCGAAAACAAGCCTTCGCTGGCAAAAGTGTCGTATGCCTTTTCTGCCGTGATTGCCGTAGGCATGGTCGCTACCTTAGTTCAGATGTTTCAGCCCCATCCTACCGTTGCCTCAACCGGTCAGGAACTGCCGCTGATTCCGGTAGATAAGTCAAAGCAACAGCAAAACTGGGATCACTACGGGAATACCGCAGGGGGAAGCCGCTTTGTTGCGCTGGACCAGATTACTCGCGATAACGTGAAAGATCTGCAGGTCGCCTGGACTTATCACACCGGTGATATCCCTGAAAGCCCAACCGGCAATGGCGCTGAAGATCAGCAAACGCCGCTGCAGGTGGGAAATACCGTTTATCTTTGCACCCCGCACAACAACGTGATCGCGGTGGAAGCCGACAGCGGTAAGCAGATTTGGAAGCGTGAGATCAATGCTCAGGCAGAAGTCTGGCCGCGCTGCCGTGGTCTGGCCTATTTTGATGCGACGAAACCGCTTACCCAGCCGACCCAACCGGGTTCTACGCCGGTTCCTGGCGTTACGCTGGCGGCCGGAGACAGCTGCCAGCGCCGTATTCTGATGAATACCATCGATGCGCGCCTGATTGCCATTAATGCTGATAACGGCGAGTTCTGTGAGGACTTTGGTAACCACGGCATCGTGGATCTCAAAAAGGGCCTGGGCGATGCGCCCGATCCGCTTTATCAGCTCACCTCTGCACCCACGATTGCCGGTACCACCGTTGTCGTAGGCGGGCGCGTGGCTGACAACGTTAAAACAGATATGCCTGGCGGCGTGTTACGCGGTTTTGACGTGATCACCGGCCAGATGCGTTGGGCCTTTGACCCGGGCAATACCGATCCCAATGCTATTCTGATGCCGGGCAAGGACTATACGCGGAGTACGCCAAACTCATGGGCGCCGATGTCCTACGATCCGGCCATGAACACCGTGTTTATTCCGATGGGAAGCTCATCGGTTGACCTGTGGGGCGCAAACCGCAACGCACTCGATCATAAATACGGTGCCTCCGTACTGGCACTCGATGCAACAACCGGTAAAGAGAAGTGGGTTTATCAGACCGTGCATAACGATCTGTGGGACTTCGATCTGCCGATGCAGCCGAGCCTGATCGACTTCCCGATGAAAGACGGCAGCACCAAGCCTGCGGTCGTGATCGGCGGCAAAACCGGCATGATCTTTGTGCTGGACCGGATGACCGGCAAGCCACTGACCAAAGTGGAAGAGCTGCCAATGCCGCAGGGACATATCCCTAACGAGCAGTACACTAAAACCCAGCCGCATTCGACCGGTATGCCGATGATTGGTAATCAGACGCTGAAAGAGTCCGATATGTGGGGGGCCACGCCGTTCGATCAGCTTGCCTGCCGTATCGCCTTTAAATCTATGCGCTATGACGGCCTGTTTACCGTGCCGGGCACGGATAAGTCGCTGAGTTTCCCGGGTTCGCTGGGCGGTATGAACTGGGGCAGTATGTCCACCGATCCGAATAACAACCTGTTGTTTGTTAACGACATGCGTTTAGGATTGTGGGTACAGATGATTCCGGTTGATACCAGCAAGGTTTCCCGTGGCAGCAACGGCGGTGAGGCGATCAATACCGGCATGGGCGCCGTTCCACTGAAAGGTACGCCTTATGCGGTGAATAAGAACCGCTTTATGTCACCGCTGGGCATTCCTTGCCAGGCACCCCCGTTCGGTACCTTGTCTGCTATCGATATGAAAACGCAGAAAATCGTCTGGCAGGTTCCGGTGGGTACCGTGCAGGATACCGGTCCGTTCGGGATCAAAATGCGCGCGAAAATGCCAATCGGCATGCCAACGCTGGGCGGCACGCTGGCAACCCAGGGCGGCCTGGTGTTTATCGCCGGTACGCAGGATTACTATCTGCGTGCGTTTGATAGCGCAACGGGTAAAGAAGTGTGGAAAGCGCGTCTGCCCGTTGGCAGTCAGGGCGGCCCGATGAGCTACGTCTCGCCGAAAACCGGCAAGCAGTACATTCTGATCTCTGCAGGCGGCGCGCGTCAGTCACCGGATCGCGGTGACTACGTGATTGCTTATGCGCTGCCAGACAGCAAGTAACAGCGATAACGGGTAAAATAAAAGGGCCGCTCGCGGCCCTTTTTTTGTGCTTATTTTCCGTCCCGGAAGAGCGACACCAGCTCCGGCGGGGCCGACTGTTCCGGTATCAGGATCACCACCGTACCGGCCTCACGGCGCGTGGCGTACTGGATCTGGATACGAAAATAGCGCTGATCCCCGCATCCTACCTTAGTGGCTTTATCCTCTGACTCGCCCAGCGGCATCGCCTGCTCCAGCACTTTGCAGACGCGCTGTTTCTCTGGCGCAGGAAGTTCACCTAAGGGAAAACGACGCTCGCTGCGTAAGCCGGGGATAAAAGCAAAGCCACCTTCGCGCGTCACCACAATGGTGGCGTCGTCGGTAAGTTCGGGGAGTTGACTCATAATACGCCTACCTCTTTCCACGCCTGTTCAATTTTGCTGCCGACGGAACGATCAAAGCGCTTTTCACCGTGCTGCACGGTCAACTGTGCAAAGGTTTTGAAGTCAGCATCCTGATGCAAATTATCATCACACAAGGTGTCATACCACGCTTGTCCTGCCTGTTCCCAGGCAAAACCACCTAGTGCTTGTGCTGCCAGATAAAAGGCACGGTTAGGAATGCCAGAGTTCAGGTGCACGCCGCCGTTGTCTTCTCGCGTTTTAATATAGTCGTCCATATGGCCCGGTTGCGGATCTTTACCCAACATTGGGTCGTCATAAGCGGTGCCGGGGTGCGACATCGATCGCAAGCCTTTGCCATTGATGCCTTTTGCCAGCAGGCCTTCACCAATGATCCAGTCGGCCTTATCGGCAGTCTGTTTTTTACTAAACTGCTTCACCAGGGAGCCAAAGACATCGGACATGGATTCATTTAGCGCGCCAGCCTGTTCAAAATAGATCAAACCGGCTTCGGTTTCTGTGACACCGTGCGATAACTCATGCGCAACAACATCAATAGCGATAGTAAAACGGTTAAAGATCTCACCATCGCCGTCGCCGAACACCATCTGCTGTCCGTTCCAGAAAGCGTTCTGATATTTTTCACCATAGTGAACGGTTCCCGCTAATTTCAAACCGTTATTGTCCAGAGAATTGCGTTTATATATCTGCCAGAAGAAATCGTGTGTGACGCCAAGATAGTTCCAGGCCTCGTCGGCGGCAACGTCACCATTTGAAGACTGGCCTTCTTTACGCACCAGGGTTCCCGGCAACGTTTCCTTGTTTTGGGCATCATAGATTTCACGCTCAATCTTCCCGGCCTGCGTGGTTTTCGGCGCAGCCGTCTTTTGCCAGTGCTCCGCCATCAGGTGCTGAACGTGGGTGAGGGTACGGCGCGCCTGCTCCTGCTGATGACCGGAACCGTGGGCGATAATCTTACGGAGAATATAGGGAGGGATAACGCTGAAAGCCATTGTAGACTCCTTGGCACGAGGGATGTACCAGGAAGTATAGTTAAGAAATGCTTTTCTTTCGTTTCGGTTTTTCGGGAATAAGCTGCGTGACCTGACTTTCTACCCAACCATCATCGAGACGGGTACGCAGTAAATCGCCTGTGCTCACCTGGCGCGTTTTCTTCACCACCTGGCCAGCGTTGTCGGTCGTGACGCTAAACCCACGCGCCAGCGTGGCTAACGGACTGACGCCTTCCAACTGGGACGCAAGCTGACCGAAGCGGTTTTTGTCACGGTTAAGCAATTTTTCCATGCTTTGTTGCAGGCGATAGTGCCAGCTTTGTAGGCTTTTTTGCGCCAGATACAGGCGCTGCTGTGGCTGCTGCTGCGTCAGGCGCTGTGACAGGCGATCCTGCTGGCGAGTGGCATTGCGAAGCCGCTGTTCCATCGCCTCGCCCAACCGCTGCTGCAGGCGAAACAGTGCGGTTTGCTGGCGGGCCAGACGCAGTTGAGGATGCTGCTGCTGCAGGCGATGATCCAGGCGACTGAATACCCGCTGCTGGCGCGCCAGATAATAATCCATTGCCATCTCCAGCCGCTGTTGCTGTGACTGCAACTGACGCAGGAGTTCAAGTTGATTACGGCTGACAATCTCTGCCGCAGCGGAAGGCGTTGGCGCGCGCAGGTCAGCAACAAAATCGGCAATGGTGACGTCGGTTTCATGGCCAACCGCGCTGACCACGGGAATGCGACTGGCAAAAATCGCACGCGCAACGCGCTCGTCATTGAAACTCCACAGATCTTCCAGCGAACCGCCGCCGCGACCCACGATCAGCACGTCGCATTCGGCACGTTGGTTCGCAAGCTCAATGGCGCGCACGATAGCGGCAGGCGCATCTACGCCCTGAACGGCAGTGGGATAAATCACAACGGGCAGTGAGGGATCGCGACGATGCAGCACGCGCAGAACATCGTGCAGGGCTGCGCCCGTCGCAGAGGTGACCACGCCAACCTGCTTAGCCGGCTGTGGTAAGGGCTTTTTGTGTTCGGCTTCGAACAAGCCTTCCTGCGCCAGCCTGGCTTTCAGTTGCTCAAACTGCTGCTGCAGCAGGCCTTCACCGGCGGGATGCATACTTTCAATAATCAGCTGATAATCGCCGCGCGGTTCATAGAGTGTGATATTTGCGCGAACCAGGACCTGCTGGCCGTGCTGGGGACGGAACGTCACACGACGATTACCGTTACGGAACATGGCGCAGCGGACCTGGGCGCCATCATCTTTCAGGGTAAAGTACCAGTGGCCAGAAGCAGGCTGGGTGAAATTGGAGATCTCGGCGCTGAGCCAAACCAGGCCCATCTCATTCTCCAGCAGCTGACGCACTGTCGTATTGAGACGGCTGACGGTAAAAATATTGGCGTTTGGCGGCAGCGACATGTGACGAAGATCAAATTCCAAATCAGTAGGTTAATCAGTCGATACTACATTGCTGATTGCGCGGATCAAGACTTTTTCTCAAATAATAGTGGAGGCAATCGATTACGGCCTGTATAATGCCGCGGCAATATTTTATCTATTCTCACGCACCCGAGGTGGAGTATTGCCATGTTAAGAATCGCTAAAGAAGCACTCACTTTTGACGACGTCCTGCTCGTTCCTGCACACTCCACCGTCCTGCCGAATACGGCCGATCTCAGCACTCAGCTGACCAAAAACATTCGTCTGAATATTCCCATGCTTTCTGCTGCAATGGATACCGTGACCGAAGCGGGTCTGGCTATTGCGCTGGCGCAAGAGGGCGGTCTGGGCTTCATTCACAAAAATATGTCGATTGATCGCCAGGCAGATGAAGTGCGTAAGGTTAAAAAGCATGAAAGCGGCGTCGTCACCGAACCGCAGACCGTGTTGCCCACCACTACGCTGGCGGAAGTGAAAGAACTGACCGAACGCAACGGCTTTGCCGGTTACCCGGTCGTGAACGCGGATAACGAGCTGGTGGGCATTATCACCGGTCGCGATGTGCGCTTCGTCACCGATCTTACCCAGCCCGTGACGGCCGTGATGACGCCAAAAGAGCGCCTGGTGACAGTGAAAGAGGGTGAAGCCCGTGATGTCGTCCTGCACAGAATGCATGAAAAGCGCGTAGAAAAAGCGCTGGTCGTGGATGACAGCTTCCACCTGCTGGGGATGATCACCGTTAAAGACTTCCAGAAAGCCGAACGTAAACCTAACGCCTGTAAAGATGCGCAGGGTCGTCTGCGCGTCGGTGCGGCTGTAGGCGCCGGTGCGGGCAACGAAGAGCGCGTAGATGCGCTGGTTGCTGCCGGTGTGGACGTACTGCTGATTGACTCGTCACATGGCCATTCAGAAGGCGTACTGCAGCGTATCCGTGAAACCCGCGCTAAGTATCCTGACCTTGAAATCGTCGGCGGCAACGTTGCAACAGGTGCGGGCGCGCTGGCCCTGGTTGAAGCTGGCGTGAGCGCAGTTAAAGTCGGTATCGGCCCGGGCTCCATCTGTACTACGCGTATCGTTACCGGTGTGGGTGTCCCTCAGATCACCGCCGTTTCAGATGCCGTGGCTGCGCTGGAAGGCACCGGCATTCCGGTTATCGCGGACGGCGGTATTCGTTTCTCTGGTGATATCGCGAAGGCGATTGCCGCAGGCGCATCCTGCGTCATGGTGGGATCGATGCTGGCAGGGACCGAAGAATCACCGGGTGAAATCGAACTTTATCAGGGCCGCTCTTTTAAATCCTACCGTGGAATGGGCTCGCTGGGCGCCATGTCTAAAGGTTCATCGGATCGTTACTTCCAGACCGATAACGCTGCTGACAAGCTGGTGCCAGAAGGTATTGAAGGCCGCGTGGCTTATAAAGGCCGCCTGAAAGAGATCGTGCATCAGCAAATGGGTGGCCTGCGTTCCTGCATGGGCCTGACCGGCTGCCAGACCATTGATGATCTGCGTACCAAAGCCGAATTCGTGCGCATCAGCGGCGCGGGCATCAATGAAAGCCACGTGCACGACGTGACCATCACCAAAGAGTCACCGAACTACCGCATGGGTTCATAACCCCGTAAGATTTCCCGCCCGGCAACAGCCGGGCGCTTTACTTTAAGTCACCGTTCTGGAAACCCCTCAATGACGACGGAAAATATCCATAAGCACCGCATTCTGATTCTCGATTTTGGTTCTCAATATACGCAGTTGGTTGCGCGCCGCGTACGTGAGCTTGGCGTGTACTGTGAACTCTGGGCCTGGGATGTCACCGAAGAGCAGATTCGCCAGTTCAATCCAAGCGGCATCATTCTGTCTGGCGGCCCGGAAAGCACAACCGAGCATGGCAGCCCGCGCGCGCCTGACTATGTGTTCACGGCTGGCGTGCCGGTTCTGGGTGTTTGTTATGGCATGCAGACCATGGCGATGCAGTTGGGCGGCAAGGTGGAAGGATCCAACGAGCGTGAGTTTGGCTATGCGCAGGTTGAAGTCAACACGGCAAGCGCCCTGATTCGCGATATCGAAGACGCCATCAGCGCAGCCGGTAAACCGTTGCTGGATGTCTGGATGAGTCACGGTGACAAAGTGACCGCTATCCCTGCTGACTTTGTTACCGTTGCCAGTACAGAAACCTGTCCATTTGCCATCATGGCGAACGAAGAGAAACGCTTCTACGGCGTGCAGTTCCATCCGGAAGTGACGCATACGCGTCAGGGGCTGCGCATGCTGGAACGTTTTGTTATCGATATTTGTGAATGTGAAGCGCTCTGGACACCGGCAAAAATCATCGAAGATGCCGTCGAGCGTCTGCGCGTGCAGGTCGGCAACGACAAAGTGATTCTGGGCTTATCTGGCGGTGTGGATTCGTCAGTGACCGCCATGCTACTGCATCGCGCCATCGGTAAAAACCTGACCTGCGTATTCGTCGATAACGGGCTGCTGCGCCTGAACGAAGCTGAGCAGGTGCTGGACATGTTTGGCGACCATTTTGGTCTGAATATCGTTCACGTTGATGGCGAAGCGCGTTTCCTGGACGCCCTGGCCGGGGAAAACGATCCGGAAGCGAAGCGTAAAATCATCGGCCGCGTCTTTGTTGAAGTCTTTGACGAGCAGGCACTGCGCCTGGAAGACGTGAAGTGGCTGGCGCAGGGTACTATCTACCCTGATGTGATTGAATCGGCTGCCTCTGCTACCGGTAAAGCGCACGTGATCAAGTCGCACCACAACGTCGGCGGCCTGCCGAAAGAGATGAAGATGGGCCTGGTCGAGCCGCTGCGCGAGCTGTTTAAAGATGAAGTGCGCAAGATCGGTCTGGAGCTGGGCCTGCCTTACGATATGCTCTATCGTCATCCATTCCCGGGGCCAGGCCTTGGCGTGCGCGTACTGGGTGAAGTGAAGAAAGAGTACTGTGACCTGTTGCGTCGTGCGGATGCCATCTTTATTGAAGAGCTGCATAAAGCCGATCTCTACAACAAAGTCAGCCAGGCCTTTACCGTGTTCCTGCCTGTACGTTCTGTTGGCGTTATGGGCGATGGCCGCAAGTATGACTGGGTCGTTTCACTGCGCGCGGTAGAAACCATCGACTTCATGACTGCCCACTGGGCGCACCTGCCGTACGACTTCCTGGGCCGCGTGTCCAACCGCATCATCAACGAAGTTAACGGTATTTCCCGGGTGGTTTATGATATTTCCGGCAAGCCACCGGCGACGATTGAGTGGGAATGATTTAGCGTCCGGCTCAGACCGACAGTAAGCACTATAAAAACAAAGCCCGCGTTATGCGGGCTTTTTGCATTTTAGATCCCGCATTGTCTGGCCGATAGTCGCTTCGCCGGAACGGCAAGGGATGTCACTGACTTTCGCCTGCAAAATGAGTTCGCGTTGAACAGCGCACGGCGCTGAAGCGAACTTAGGATCTACGCCAGGCGGCAGGCAGGAGACGTACGACGCGAAGCTCGGTGACGACAATCCCCACCAGGATTAGCGCCGCTCCTGCAAGTCTTTCCGGCGGCAGACGATCGCCCGCGAGAAAATAACCAAAAATCCCACTAAACACAGGTTCGCAAATCAGTATCAGGGCGACCTTTTCCGGGGCCAGCACAGCCTGAGCACGATTCTGAATGGCGTACGCCAGGGCTGTTGCGAACAGGGCCAGTGACAGGATTGTTAATGCTGTCGGCAGCGAGTGAGGTAAAGAAAACTGGTCACGGGCGACGCTCCATAACAAAGAAAGCACGCCAACGATGCCGAGTTGTATCGATGTTGAGGCCAGGGAAATGTCAGGCGTTGTGAAAGTCGACACGAGGACGATGTGTACGGCGAAGCACACCGCACAACCCAGAATAAGTAAGTCACCATAGTGCACCCTGAACCCGTCAAGGCTGAGTAAGCCAAGCCCAAACACGGCAATGGCGGTTCCTGCTGCCTGTTTAGCACTGGGGCGTCCTCTGCCGATGAGATAGATACACAACGGCGTGAAAACGGTGCACAAGCCTGTGATGAAGCCGGCATTGGAGGGCGTTGTGTAAGCTGTGCCGGATGTCTGCAGGGAAAATGCAGCGAAGAGCACGATGCCTGCCAATACCGCACTCACCCAGTCACGTGGCTTCAGGTGGCGAAAAGAACGGATCGAAAAGGGGAGAAGCGCAAAAGCCGCCAGGGTAAACATCCACGCGTTCAGGGTGGATGCGGCCATGACGCCCAGCGTGTCGTGCTTCGCAACGAAGCTCCAGCCCCATACAGCCGTGACGGCTAAAAGCGCGATTGACCAAAGGATGCGATATGACATAGTTGTCCCTTAGGCAGGCATTTATACCGAATGCCTGGCCCAGAATTGTATGTCAGCGGTACCCAAAGCGGCTTACGATAATTCAGTAAAAAGCTCCTGGCAATCCTTAACGCTGTTCCTGCGGCGGCTATCCGAAATTTCAACTGTTGATGACGCGAAGTAGCGAGTTAGAAGGGGTCAGTACAAGTTGCCAGCAACCGGGAATTTGATAAGGTCAGGGTTCTGTGGCTGGCGGTGGTCGGGATGAGCAATGAGCAGACGTTGATAACATTACTGCCGCGCTACAAGCCTGCTTAACGGCGGGTTTTTCCTTTCACTGGTCGAAGGCCGTTTTTGGGTGAATGCATAAATACTTGCGCGGAGTGGAGAAGGGTGATCACGCCCTGATGCCTGTCAGCCTTTAAGCCAGAAAAAAATCAGCCGGTGCTATCCGGCTGATTTTATTTACCGCATGTCTGCATGAACAAAAAAATATGAATCCGCTGTCGGGCGATGTTTACTTAAGGTGTTCCTTCAATTCCGCTGACGCCTGGCCAATCGCCGTACGCACGGTAGGCTCTTTACTCAACGCATTCAGCAAACCAAAGTCGTGGATCATGCCGTTATAGCGGGTCACCGTTACCGGTACACCGGCGGCATCCAGCTTACGTCCAAAGGCTTCACCTTCATCGCGCAGCACGTCGAGTTCGGCAGTCTGAATCAGCGTTGGCGGTAAACCGGCCAGTTGCGCCTCAGTGGCACGCAGCGGAGAAGCCAGAATGTTATTCCGATCTTTATCTGACGTGGTGTAGTTATCCCAGAACCACTTCATCATGTTCCGGGTCAGGAAATAGCCATTGGCGAATTGCTGATAAGACGCATCATCAAAATGGGCATCGGTAACGGGCCACAGCATCACATCGTAACGAATCGCCGGGGTTTTATGTTGTTTGGCCTGCAGCGCGACGGCGGCCACCATGTTGCCTCCCACGCTGTTACCGACCAACGCCAGGCGCTTACCGTCAACGCCAATTTCCGCACCGTGTTCGGCTACCCATTTTGTCGCTTCATAAGCCTGGGTAATCGCGACCGGATAATGGGCTTCTGGTGAGGGCTCGTAATTCACAAATACCGCCGCAGCGCCGGATTCGTTCACAAGGTCTCGCACCAGACGTTCGTGCGTCGGGAAGTCACCCAGCACCCAGCCGCCACCGTGGAAGAACATGAATACCGGGAGCACGCCGGTTGCGTGTTCGGGTTTGACAATCGTCAGTTTGAGCGGCTTGCCCAATGCTGTGATGGTTTTTTCAGAAACCTGTGCGGGTGGCAGTGTGGCACCTTGCTGCGCGCCGGTGAGTACCGCGCGTGCTTCTTTAGGCGTTAAGGTCTCAATGGGCTTACCGCCGCCACTGTTCAGTGCTTTAAGAAAGGCGGCGACGCCAACGGTAGGTTCAGGCGCATTCTCCACAGGGCTGGCCCATGCTGATGTGATCTGGCTGGCTAACAATAAAGCACCTGCGGTGAGTTTCACGTTCATTTTAATTTCCTTGTGTTTGCGATTAAGTAGTGCGCTATTTAGTTTGGCTAAGATGGCAGGTATTTCTTGAGTTGTAAACTACTAAATAGTGCGCTATTTAAATTTCATGACTGACGCGAGAACAATGCTGATGGCGAAAAGGCGCGGGAAGAGGCGTGGCGTCTGTATTGGATGGCATTTTTTACGATTTACCCGTGGGTGAATCAATTTCGTGCCAGTTGTTTTTTTGAGCGCTACACTCATCTTTGAACCGCAACGCTGTCAGCTTGTAAAACAGCCTGCGTGTGTCCATTTCACGGCATGATAGCGACGGGCAATCAGGCTTTTTGATGACTCAAACTCAAGGACTGAATTAACCATGTTTAAGCGTCTTCTCTCTTCTCTGCGCAATAAAAACCAACCCGCCGATACCGCACCAGACGAGCCCGCTGAAGAACGGGAGATGATTGTTGCTTACGATGCTCATGGACAGGAAATGCACATTGCACGCAATGAATGGCGTGAGAAGGTCTTTCTGCCGGATCTGGAAAAGAAGTGGGATGATGCGGACGCCTTGTACACCGCGATTCTGATGGGGTTGAAAGACGCCTTTGCTTCCGATCTGGTTGCGGCAGCGGAGCGCCTGGTGGACATTGACCGTAATCCTGAACGAAGTCATACCCTCCACGGCATTGTACTGATGAAAACAGGCCACCTTGATGCGGCAGAACAAACCCTGCGAGAGGGAATGGATAAATCAGGCGCGACAGGAACCTTACTCACCAATCTGGCGAAAGTCTTTGCCGAGCGCGGTGAGGACAAACGGGCAGATGACACGCTCTGGCAGGCTATTCAAACCGATCCGAACCTGGATAACGGCTTACTCTGGTGGGTGAGCATTCAGCGCGATCGCGGAGGCGAGGATGCTTACATTGAGGGATTGCGCAGCGTTGCCGCGATGCCGGGAAGCTGGCGAGCACAGCTCTGGATGGCCCGTTTTTATCTGGAGCATAACGAAACCGACAAGGCTCGTGGACTTTATGAAGAGGTGCTGTCGGGTGGACGGTACGATGCTGAGGCGCTGTATATGATCTCTGGCGACCTGGGGAAAAATGGCGAGATTCCGCTTCTGATTTCGCTGGTTGCGCCCCATTACGATGTTCAAAAGCACGATCCTATGGCCGGTATAAATTTATTGCAGGCTTATCTTGAGTTGGGGCAGACGGATCAGGGGCTCACGCTTCTTAACCAGCTGTATGCACTCAATTTTGCCCCGATCAAGCAGCATCTTGATTATTACAGACAAGCGTTTGAAGAGAAACGCCGCCAAACGGAACCCGTTCAGCAGGTGGCGCCTGATGATGTGAAAATCACAACGTTATCCGTTACGCAGCCCATTTGGCATTACGGCTTATGCAAAGCCGACTGGCTGTTTAACCAAAAACCTGAAGAGACAGCGAAGATCGGTTTCTTTGCGTTATCAAAAATACCGGATGGCACCGCAGCCCAGGGCATACAGCGCGAAGATGAGCTTGGCCGACTGTCGCGTGCAATTCCGCTCTATCTCGCTGAAGCCGTACATTACTGGAGTGATTATGCGGCGTGCACCTATTTTCTGATGGCGGAGGGCCACGGTCCTGTTCTCACTGGCCAACCGATGGTGGGTGAGGATATTTATGAGATCCTGCCGCCTGACATGAAGTATGTGGTGACGGGGGAAATTGGCTGCACTGGCGAGGGCGAACAGCGTCGTTGGCAGATTGCGTTGTCGCTGTGGAACTGTACCACGCGCAGTAAACAGTCGACTGAAACTGAAGAGGTAACGGATGCCGGGTTAGGCAACGTGATGCAGGCGTTGGAGCAAAAATTACTGATGCAGGCCGGCCTGAAGCGTGAACAACCACTGGATGCCTTTTATCAACGTCCTCCGGCTGACGCGTTGCCTGTCTATCTGACCGGGCTGGGGCAATCGTTAATGCTGACGCTGCTGGCTAACCAACAGGTTCCCTATTCGGAGGTCTGGAATGAGCGCGCCATGTTGGACTGGCCGCTGAATATTCTCCGTCACTGGCCATCTCTGACTGCCGCTAAAATCATTTATCTTTCCGGGTTGGGCAAAGCTTTCGATTATCACTCCGAGGCACTGCCGGGCTACCAAGCATCCAGCCTGGAATTGCTGAGAATGGAGAGCAGTCAAAGCAGCGTGATTGCAGGACTCGCGCCGCTGATGTGGAAAATATTTGGCATCGAAGGTGAGATAAACTCACGCAGCCAACCTGTCGCGCCGGAGGCGCAGCAGCGCTATGAAGCGTGGTTGCAACGTGTAGCGGAAAAGGCGATAACAGGCTAGTTTTCAGACGGCGGGTTCAAGACAACCTATGCTGTTGTTGAAATCGCCAGGCATGAAATGCATCTGGGATCTGTTATCTGCTTCGAGCATGGGTGAAGTGCAGGTTTCGCGTGCCTTCGGGATTGGCTCTGACGCCTTCTGTTTTGAACGCAAAGCAAAGGGTAGCCCAGACCGGTCGCCTGCTAAATGCGCGCGGCGAGTATCCCTGCTTGCTTCCTGAGCCTGAGTCGCGGCGGGTTTCAGGCTGGCTGATTCTGCGTATAGCCCGCCTCTGAGCACACTGGTGGTGACAGCCATCACGGCCCCTTGACGTTGCGTGATGGCGGGCGTTGCGTCTGCAGCCACTCACCAGCGTGAGCAAATATTGCGATGACATCGCAGCATAGTTAGTGAATACAAACCTTCTATTTCATTGCAAAATCATCCCTTATCTTTTACCTGCAGGAACCGCGATGCTGCCTCTGAAAATCTTCAGTCTCTGTTTTCTCACCATGATTTTGCTGTCGCTTGCGGCCAGCCTGGCACAAGCCACTCATGGCAACAACGCTACCGGCCAGGGTGGCTGGGCAACGGCCCGAAGGGATTCGGCCGGTGTCGCGCCCGATCCACAGGCCAACGCCAGTCAGGCCATCGTTCAGGTCTATGCCGCACCGACATACGGCTGGAAAGGCGCTATCGCGGTGCACCCGTGGATTATCTTTAAACGTGCAGGTGAAAGCCGCTATACACGTTACGAAGTCATTAGCTGGGGGAGCGGCGATAAGGTAAGACGTAATTCATCGTTGCCTGACGGCTACTGGTACGGGGCAAAACCGCGGCTGTTGGTCGAGCATCGTGGCCCGGATGCGCAAAAGCTGATCCCGCAGATTGAAGCCGCCATAAAATCCTACCCCTGGCCCACCACCTATCGCGCCTGGCCCGGGCCGAACAGTAATACCTTTATGGCGCACATTGGTCGCAATGTGCCGGATCTCAAGCTTGATCTGCCTGCCAACGCCCTGGGAAAAGACTACCGGCCATTGTGGCGCCCCGTGGGCTTGCCGCCGTCAGGTCGTGGGGTTCAGGTATCAATACTTGGCGTCGCGGGCATTACGCTGGGGGCGGAAGAAGGGGTTGAAGTGAATCTTTTGGGACTGAGCGCGGGGATAGGCTTTGCGCCGTTTCGGCTAAGACTGCCTTTTATTGGCGGTTTAGGAAAAAATAATCTGCAGGAAAATAAAATCTGACAGCCGTTTGGTGGATGACGCGGCAGGCGAAACAGGTTACCCGAGTGTTGGGTTGCCGCGTAACCCCACTTCGGGTTGTCTTAACCGTTACGGTCTGCCTGAGTCACATCATCCGTTTTAACAGACGCCAAAATCGCCATCTTCATGGTAGAGATTTACGCTGTCCGCGTTAACTTCGATTTCTTTTTGAGTGGCATCGTCCACGCGAGCGCACCACAGCGTTTCTCCTTCGGCACGTAGCACCACCATTTTGGGGCCGCCCGCTTTCGATTGTACCAGGTCATCAGTTTTAAACATATTTCCTCCGTTGTGAGTATTGATTTTAGTCCATCACGCCAGACTGACACTTTTTTGCGTAACCTTTTCCATTTTAGCCGCAACCTGTTTTACCTGCTGCCCGACAACCCCCATGCTGCTCATCTACCGCATTAAGCATAAATGAGTTGTCAGTTGACAACCCATTAAAAACAAGGAATGATATGCACCATGGTGGACAGAAAGCGACATCCCAGCAAAGAGATTGAAGCCGCATTATGTTACGCAGAGTTCCATGGGTGGCTGGTGGTTGCTAAGGGCCATCACGCATGGGGCAAAATGTACTGCCCGGCAAATCTGTCGGCGTGCCGCTGTGGTGAATACTGTCTGACCTGTATCTGGCGCACCCCGAAAAGCGCGCAAAACCATGCCAAAGCGCTGCGGCGCGTGGTAGACAACTGTATCGCCACCCGTGAGTGGAAAAAGAGGGAAGGATTATGACGGACTATCATTTCACCCTGCGGTTTGAACTGCCTGAATCAGCCAAATCCATCGACGCATTACTGGAAAAACTGGCGGAGGCAGGATGCGACGACGCGCTGGTCGGTGCCGGTATGGCAGGTAAGCTGGCACTGGAGTTTACGCGCAAAGCAGATTCGGCGAGTCACGCACTCGGCAGTGCGATAGAGGATGTGCAGTCTGCCATTCCGGGCGCAGTCATGGTTGAAGCCGCACCTGACTTTGTCGGCTTAACCGATGTCGCCGATCTTATCGGCGTATCCCGTCAGAACATGCGTAAACTGATGGTCACGCACAGCAAACAGTTCCCGCTACCGGTTCACGATGGCAAAACGGCCATCTGGCATTTAGCCGATGTGCTGGAGTGGCTGGCGCAGCGTAATCACTACCAACTGCCTGCGGTCACCTGCGAGCTGGCACAGGTGACGCGTCGGCTTAACGTGATGGGATCCCTGCAGCGCTACGGTTATCAACATTCGTGATCAGTGCGGTATCAGAAAGATTGTCGCCAGGCCCAGAAAAATAAAGAAACCACCAGTATCGGTGATGGCGGTAATCAAGACGCTTGAGCCCACGGCGGGATCGCGTTTCATTTTCGTCATGACCAGCGGCACCATGACACCCATAACCGCAGCCAGCAGGAGATTCAGCACCATCGCCAGCATCATGACGCCGCCCAGCGCCATGTTATCGTACATGAGCCAGGTCACTCCGCCCATAATGGCGCCCCAGAACAGGCCGTTAATCAAAGCGACGCCGAGTTCACGCATAAACAGGAACGAAAAGTTGCCCGGCTCAACCTGATGCAGGGCCAGGGCGCGAACAATCATGGTGATGGTCTGATTACCGGTGTTCCCACCAATCCCGGCAATAATCGGCATGAGCGTAGCAAGGGCGACAATCTGCGAGATAGTGCCTTCAAACAGACCAATGACGCGTGAGGCAATAAATGCCGTACACAAATTGATTGCCAGCCATGCCCAGCGGTTGCGCACGGATTTGCGCACCGGCGCGAAAACATCTTCTTCCTGACTGATCCCGCCCATTTTTCGGATATTGCTTTCGTTCTCTTTGTTAACCAGATCAACAACATCTTCAATGGTGATGCGGCCGATGAGTTTCCCCTGCGCGTCAGTGACCGCCGCTGAGATCAGGTTGTAACGTTCAAAGGCACTGGCTGCATCTTCGGCTTTATCATCAAGCTGAAACGTGGTGGGATGCGAATTCATCACGTCGCTCACCATGGTCTTGGGTTTGTTCAGCAGAATAGCGGTTAACAGCAGTTCGCCCAGCAGTTGGTTGTTTTCATTGGTGATAAAGATTTTGTCTGTACCGTCCGGCATGCTTTTGCCTTTCCGCAAAAAGCGCTGCACTGTGGCTAAGGTCACATCCTCGCGCACCGTGAGGATATTGAAGTCCATAATCCGGCCCACGCGATCCCGGTCGAACTGCATCACGCTCAGGATGCGGGCGCGCAGGTTAGGCTCAAGCGAGGTCAGCAGGCGTCCGGTGAGGTCGCGTGGCAGGTAACGTACCAGCCAGGCCTGATCGTCAATGTCCAGGGGGTCCATGGCCTGCAGGATGGCGCGATCGCTCATCTCTTCGGTCAGGCTGTCCCAGACGGTTTCAGAGGCTTCAACCAGCACATGACCGCGTTTCTCACCCGGTACCAGGCTCCAGAGTGCCAGACGCGCTTCTTCGGGCAAGGCTTCAAGAATATCGGCAAGGTCAGCGGCATGAAGCTGGCTGATGTCTTGCTGCAGAATTTCACGATTTATCGCATTTTCACGTTGCTGCTCAGCGGTGAGATGGCTGGCTTTATCCAGCAATTCATCCACCAGATCGTGCTCATTGAGCAGCAGCGTCAGAATACGATGACGAATTTCACTTAAACGTTGCGTGTGTGAGGCAGACACATTGCATCCCTATAGTCTGAAAGCACTTGCACGAAGTGTAGCGTTTTGACCGAAAAAGGGATGTAAAAAATGGCGCTGATGCAGGGGATCGCGCGTCGATTAATCAGGTTATGACATCTTATGATTAACGGCTGTCAGAAAGCGTGGTGATCGCCGGAGGCGAGTCGGTTTGTTTTTGCTGATGATGCTCGAAAGCCGCGGGCAGGATAAAGACGAGGCGACTAAACAGAATGATAAAACTGATGAGTAAAACAATCCGCGTCATGCTGACGCTTTTTTTACGTCTTCGTGGAGAAAGGGCGCTGTTCACGCAGTGTAATTCCTGTAAAAACCCAAGACGGGCGACAGCAATATTTAGTCACAGTCGCCCGCTGAAATCAACCGCTGTTTAAAAAAAATACAACAATGTTAATAACTGGCTTTCTGCGCCAGGAGCGTCGCAAACCGGCAGTTTATCCGGTTGCCATTTTCATCTTTGCGGTGTAACTGACCCCAGTTTTCGTTGTACTTCACAATGTGCCAGTTGCGATAGTAATGACTTAACTCGCCGGATTTAAAGGCAAAAGGGAAGTCAGACGGACAGGGGGCATCCTCGGTATTCATGGCGGCAACAATCAGGTTGAAGCCATTTTTCACGGTGCAGGCCTGCATATCGGCAATAAGCTGGGGGATAGTTTCCGGCTGTAAAAACATCATCACCACAGTAGAGATCGCCAGCTGGTACGCGCCGTTGAAACGCACCTGGTTTAAATCCTGCTGCGCCGTATGAATGCCGGTCAGCCCTTCGGCGGTAATAATCTGATTCAGGCGTGCCAGGCTTGCCGGATTATGGTCCCAGGCAGTCACTTCGAACCCATGTTGATTCAGAAACAGCGTGTTGCGCCCGCTTCCGCATCCCAGGTCAAGCGCTTTGCCGGGCGTCAGCTTAGGCAAGGCGTCAACCACTTCAGAATGGGTGGGCGTTAAGCCGTAGGTATCGGCAAAATAATGTTCAGTTCGTAATGTCATCGTCATCGGTTCGGTGATGCGGGCAGTCAGTGCCCGCACAATCAGGCTTCTGCGAGAATCAGTTTCCAGCCGGTTACTTCATCCCAGTAGGTTTGCTCACGCTCCAGGTCGAGTTGCACCAGGTTATTCTGACTGAAATAGCCTGCCGGAAAAGTGAGCGTCCAGTGGCCGTCATCGCAGGTGAGTTTTAACGCGTCCGGACGAGTCGTGGCCTGGCGCTGGTTATTCAGCAAGGTCCCCAGACGAAGCAGAAAGATAAGGGGCAAAAACTGCTTCTTCTTAAACAGCGTCACGCGCGGCAGTTCATCTACCTTCACCGCTTTACGGTGAAATCTGACCAGCGCCGCCAGTAGCATTTGCTGATCCTGATTAAAGCCTGGCAGATTGGTGTTCTGCAGGATATAGGCTGAATGGCGCTGTAAACCACTGTGATTGATGGTCAGCCCCACCTCATGCAACATGGCTGCCCATTTCAGTAACGCAGCCAACTGCGGATTCGCCAGTTTGGGATTTTGATCGCGCCACTGCAGATAGAGCTGTTCCGTCGTCTCCAGTACGCGTCGAGCCTGATCGCTGTCGATGGCGTAGTGATTCGCCAGGCTCTGAGCCGTACGGCTGCGAATATCCCGATGGCGGAAACGGCCTTCCATTTCGTACAGCACACCTTCACGAAGTGCGCCATCACTCAGCGTCAGTTCACGGATAGCCAGCGCGTCAAAGACGCCGCAGAGAATGGCCAGGCCCGGAACGAACACGCTTTTACGCTCCTCAGACAGGCCCGGCAGGCTCAGCGCAGCAAAGGACTTGTGCTTAATGACTTCGTCATACAGTTTCGTCAGGCGCTCAGGGGTAATCAGCTTCTCTTTCTCACCCATTGCCAGCAGCACCTCACAGGCGGCTTTGATGGTGCCAGACGCGCCCAGCGCATATTGCCAGCCGTGCAGACGGTACTGCCAGGCCAGCGTTTCCAGCTTCTGCGTGGCGGCCAGGCGGGCGCGACGAAAGTTCTCAACGCTGATTTCACCGCCGGGAAAATAAAGCTGGGCAAAACTCACGCAGCCCATGCGACGGCTTTCTACCAGCTGCGGCTCAAAATCTTCACCGATCACTAATTCCGTTGAACCGCCACCGATGTCGATGACCAGCTTGCGGCCTTTTTCCGGCTGCGTATGTTCAACGCCCATAAAAATCAGGCGCGCTTCTTCGTGACCGGAAATCACCTCAATCGGGTAAGGAATAACTTCAGCCGCGCGCTGCAAAAAGGTTTCGGCATTCACCGCCTGCCGTAACGTATGTGTGCCCACGATCGTCACGTTGCTGGCGTTAAAGCCCTGCAGACGTTCAGCAAACAGCGCCAGGCAGTTCAGCCCGCGTTCCATCGCCTCTTCGCTCAGGTAATTTTTGGCATCCAGCCCATCGGCCAGATGTACCCGTTGCTTCAGACGCCCCAGAACCTGCAAAGCGCCATCCACCACGCGGGCAATTACCATGTGGAAACTGTTGGAGCCAAGGTCAATTGCCGCAAACTCTTGAGGTTTCGGCGTACTTTTTTGGGAGATAGGCATAGGCGTTATTCAGGTTGTTCCAGCTTCTTAATGTAATCGTAAATGGCCATCTGCGACCGTACTTTACGACGATTACCGCGCTGAACGTACTGGTTAGTCAGCTCTTTATCCACAACACGTGCTTTAACGGTGTCGCTAAGCTGAATAGCAATAATGTCCAGGATGCGCTGCTTTATCTGTGGATCAAGGATCGCCACGGCCACTTCGATGCGATAATCAATGTTACGCGTCATCCAGTCCGCGGACGAGAGAAACACTTTCTTATCACCACCGTTTTCAAAAATGTATACGCGGTCGTGTTCCAGGAAGCGGTCAACAATACTGATCACACGAATGTTTTCACTGATCCCGGGCAAGTCTGGAATCAATGAGCACATTCCGCGCACCAGTAAATTAACATTTACGCCAACGCTGGATGCGGTATAAAGCCTGTCTACCAGCCCTTTGTCCACCAGGTTGTTAATTTTCAGCGTAATCCCACTGGGGCGTTTTTGCTGCGCGTTGGCGATTTCGTTATCGATCAAATCATACAACATGCGACGCGAGTTTTGCGGAGAAACCATTAAATGGTCAAAGGTCACCGGGCGATAGGGATTTTCAATAAAGTTGAAGACCCGGCGCACTTCATTGGTGATACGCGCATCGGCGGTTAACAGGGAATAGTCCGTGTAAAGGCGTGCCGTTTTTTCATTGAAGTTACCCGTACCGATGTGGGCGTAGCGCACGATCTCCTCGCCTTCCCGGCGGGAAATCAAAAACAGCTTGGCGTGAATCTTCAGCCCGGGCGCGGAGAAAATAACGTGTACACCGGCTTCCGTCAGGCGTTTTGCCCAGTAAATATTGGCTTCTTCGTCGAAACGGGCCTGCAGCTCGACTACAACGGTCACTTTTTTCCCGTTATAGGCGGCATGAATCATCGCATCCATAATGCGCGAATGCTTGGCGACGCGGTAAATATTGATTTTGATCGCCAGCACGCTCGGGTCGAATGACGCCTGACGTAACAGTTCAAGAACATGCTCGAAGGTGTGGTACGGATAGTAAAGCAGCACGTCGCGATTACGAATGGCATCGAAACCGTTGCGGAAACCGTCAAAGCCAATATGGCGGATTTGCGGCATCGGCCGGTTAATCAGGTTGTTCTTCCCGACGTTAGGGAAGCCGATAAAATCTTTAAAGTTGTGGTAGCGCCCCCCCGCCAACACGGAGTCGTAATTTGAAATCGACAGCTTGTCGCACAGTAGCGCCACCATCGAATCCGGCATGTCGCGCTGATAAACAAAACGCACCGGTTCAGCGGTCAGACGCTGTTTCAGGCTGGATGACATCAGTTCCAGCAGGCTGGATTCCATTTCTGTCACCAGGTCGTACTCCGCATCACGCGTCATTTTCATCGAATAGGCGTTGAGCGTGTCGTAGTCATAGAAACCTTTAAAAATATCATCCAGACAATACCGCAGGATGTTATCAAGCAGGATCATAGGTTTACGGCGACGGGGAGGTTCGGCTGGCAGATTGATGAAGCGTGGCACTTTATCCGATGGAATTTCCAGCAGGGCGTACTGAATATCCTGACCGCGAATAATTTCAACCGCCAGGTAGGTGTAATCGTCTTTCAGAAACTCGGTTAAATCGGTTTCATGAGTAATCAAAATCGGCGTGATGTGCTGACGCAGCTCATGCTTAAAGTAGTGGCGCAGCCAGCTTTGCTGGTTAGGTGACAGCTGGCGTTCGTTTATCAGGAATATTTGATTACGCGCCATCTCCAGCAGCAGGTCGTTATACAGGGCGTCAAATTCCTGATCTGACTTCAGGACGCGCTGTTGAATCTTTTTTAACAAATGGCGTGGCGTGCTGGCGGAGCCTTGCTCTTCGCCAATCAGGATACGGCGTTTCAGATCGGCAAAACGTACCTTGTAAAATTCGTCGAGGTTGTTCGAGTAAATACCTAAAAAACGCATACGTTCAATCAGCGGATTACCTTTATCTGCCGCTTCCTGCAAAACACGTTCGTTGAAGCACAACCAGCTCATTTCTTTTTCGATATAAAGCTTTACCTGACCCATTCTCACTCCGTATGACGGTTGCAGGACTGACGACGATACAGTATCCAACAGCATTATGGCGAGAGTATGGCAGGGTTGTCCAACAGCAAAAGTTGTCTTATCAACCAGCTACGGGCAACATAGCGACTCATTTCCGCCGCATAACCAGGGCCGCATGAGCGTAAACCATATTCCTGTGCAGTTTAGCGATCGCCGACGTCGTGCTATTGACCGTTTCACGCGGCGCCTCGTCACGTGTTGCGGAGCGGCCATTCTGCTACTGATGATGCTGTTGTTCTTTTGGTTGCTTTGGGTGGTCCTGCCGTTATTCAGCGCGCCGGGCGTGCAAAGCGTCAGCAGCCAACGTCTGTGGGATTCGGCACCGGCTCTGGCGATCGGCAATCTGGGCGACGTAGGCTGGCGCATCAGCCGCGATGGAAAGGCGCGCTTTATTCCGCTAAACGGACAACCGGCAGCCCCGGCATTAGGACTTTCGCCCGTGCCGGAGCAAATCGTGACCAGCGCAGACGACAAGACGTTGCTGCTTAATGCCCAAGGCAGTTTAACCCTGCTGCAACCGGTGATAAGCCAGGGCGAAGGCGAATGGCATTTCCCATTGGGCGATAAGGTGTTTCGCCTGCCACAGGGCGAAATAAAAAAGATGGCGCTGGCCACGATTAGCCCTGACCAGTGGCGCATCGCCGCCTCTGGTGAGTCCGGAGTAAACCTACTGACGCTGGGCACCAACCAGCAGGCGTCGCTGATTACGCTGCCGGCCCAGCAACCTCAGCATCTGTTACTGTCGCCCAAAGGCGACCTGCTGTATACCACCGAAGGTAACCTGCTGCAGGTCTGGCAAATTGATGACGGGCGAGCCTGGCTGCGCGAAACGCAGACGCTGGCTCAGCCGCCCCGGCAGTTGCTGTTACTGGCTGGCGGGCAAAGCCTGCTGATCCAGGATGACAGCGGCATTTCTCAGTGGTTCTCCATAGCGGGTCAACACGGCCTGCGCTTACACCGCATCCGGACCTTTGAGCACAGCGCCGGACAGGCCACGATGATCGGTGAGCCACAGCGACGGGTGTTTGCCACGGTTGATCAGACCGGCATGCTGAAGGTGTTTGCCAGCAAACAGAACGGGCCTATCCTGCAACGGCAGCTGGCCGCTGGTATTCTTCAGGCCCAATTCTCCCCCCGTGGTGACAGCCTGCTGCTGGAGCGGCAGTCAGGCTGGGAAACGCTGAAGCTGACGAATCCCTGGCCGGATGTGACCTGGCGTAATTTCTGGCAAAAAATCTGGTATGAAAACTATCCCAAGGCCGACTGGGTCTGGCAATCCACCAATGCCGGAGACAGCTACCAGGCGAAATTCAGCCTGATCCCAATGGTCGTGGGCACGCTGAAAGCGGCCAGTATGGCCCTGCTGTTTGCCACGCCGCTGGCGCTGGCCGCCGCGATGTATACCGCGTGGTTTATGGCACCGGGCCTGCGTCGTTGGGTTAAGCCCGCCATTGAGATGATGGGGGCGCTGCCCAGCGTGGTGATCGGACTGATCGCCGGATTATGGTTAGCGCCGCACGTAGGTCAGGCGTTAGTGGGCGTGCTGCTGCTGCCCGTGACGCTTGCCGGCAGCCTGCTCGGCTGTGGCGTAGTGAGCCGTCGCCTGCCTGAGCGCTGGCGCCAGCCAGGACGTGAGGTGTTGTTGCTTCTGCCTGTGCTGCTGAGTGTCACTCTGCTGACGTTAGGGTTGCCGACCCTGATCGTACCCGATGCCGGGGACTGGCTACCGCATTACGCGCAACGTAACCTGTTGGTGGCGGCGCTGGCGATGGGGTTTGCGCTGGTACCGTTAATTTTTACCCTGGCTGAGGATGCCCTGTTTAGCGTGCCCGCTTCGCTGGGACAAGGATCGCTGGCGCTGGGTGCCACGCCCTGGCAAACCCTGACGCGAGTTGTGCTGCCGGGCGCGTCGGCGGGGATTTTTGCCGCCTTGATGATTGGCTTTGGCAGGGCGGTCGGCGAAACCATGATTTTATTAATGGCGACGGGTAATACGCCGCAAAGTGAAGGCGGCTTGTTCAGCGGCCTGCGTACGCTTTCCGCCAACATCGCGATCGAGATGCCTGAAGCGGCCGTGGGCAGCGCCCATTACCGAATTTTGTTCCTGAGTGCGTTTTTATTGCTGATATTTACGTTAATGATTAATACCCTGGCAGAACTCATCCGGCAGCGCCTGCGTCATCGCTTTAGTCAGTACAAGGAGCAGGCATGACGGTGATGCGACAAAACGACCGCTGGCGCTGGTTAACGGCCGGGGCCGTGACGGTGTGCCTGTTGGCGTTTACCTTATTGATAGGATTGCTGGGATGGCAGGGGCTGCGTACCTTTTGGCCTCATAAGGTTGAGCTCTATACCTTTACGCAGCCTGACGGCAGTCACACGCGGCTGCTGGGTGAAACCCTTGAGCGGCAGTCACAGTATCCGGCCCCGGCTGGCAATGCAGATGACCCGCACGCGACGCTGCATCGCTATTTGATTAAAACCGGCAACCGTGACTGGGCCGCACCGGATTTTCGTATTGCGCTCAGCAAGAATACACCGGCAGTCAGCCAGCCTGAGGCCATCATGGTGTTACAGCGCCGCAGTCACGGCAATGCTTACGGCTGGCTTGTGGGCCTGCGCGAAGACAATGAAGCGCTGACGGCCAAAAACATCAATGCACTTTTACAGCAGCGCCTTGAACAGGTGCAGATTCTGGTACGTCAGGCCAACGAAATCCGTCGTGTTGATATGGCCCGGCTGAATCAGCAACTGGATCAGCTAGACGATCAGGCTGAACAGCAGCGTGAGGCAAAGCAGTTTGATTTGCAGGCGCAGTCAGAATATGACGCCAATCAGGCTGCACTTGAGCGTCGGCTTATTCAACTCAATGACAGGCTGAACAATCTGCAAGAGGAAAGTCAGCGTGACGCCTTAATTCTGCGTGACGTTAACGGTATTGAGCACAGTATCCCGCTGTCGCAGATCGTGGCGGCCTGGCAACCCAATGCCATGACGTTGACAGAAAAAACAGGGCACTTTTTCCACCAACTGTGGCGCTTCGTCAGTGATTCGCCTGCCGAGGGCGAAAGCGATTTTGGCGTTTTCCCCGCCATCTTCGGCACGGTTCTGATGGTTCTGCTGATGTCCGTGGTTGTCATGCCGTTGGGGGTGATTGCAGCCGTCTGGCTGCATGAATATGCCGGACGCAATGCCTTGACCCGACTGGTGCGCATCGCGGTGGTAAACCTGGCGGGCGTGCCATCCATTGTCTATGGTGTGTTCGGACTGGGCTTCTTTGTCTGGCTGGTGGGCGGTTCGGTCGATCGGCTGTTCTACAGCAGCGCGCTGCCGAATCCCACCTTCGGCACGCCGGGCTTGCTCTGGGCATCGCTCACGTTGGCCCTGCTGACCCTGCCGGTGGTGATCGTGGCAACGGAAGAGGGCTTATCCCGCATACCGAACAGCCTGAGACAGGGATCGCTGGCGCTCGGGGCGACGCAGGCCGAAACCTTATGGAACGTGGTGCTGCCGATGGCGGTTCCGGCGATGTTAACCGGGCTGATTCTGGCGGTAGCGCGCGCCGCGGGTGAAACCGCGCCATTAATGCTGGTCGGCGTGGTAAAAATGGTACCGGAATTGCCGGTTGATGCGGTGTTTCCCTATCTGCACCTCGACAGAAAATTTATGCATCTGGGCTTTCAGATTTATGATTTAGCCTTTCAAAGCCCCAATACCGAAGCCGATCGGCCGCTGGTGTTTGCCACGGCGCTGCTACTGGTGCTCATTATTCTGTTGCTGAACCTGCTAGCCATGGGCCTGCGTCACCGTCTGCGTGAACGCTATCGCCTGATGACTCAATAACTGACGATGACTACAATGCCCGAAACTGATATTGCGCTAACCGTTGATCACCTTTCGCTCTGGTACGGTGAGCGCCAGGTGCTTCAGGATGTCTCGCTGCAGCTACCCAAAAACCGGATTACCGCCCTGATTGGGCCGTCCGGCTGCGGCAAATCAACGTTGCTGCGTTGCTTTAATCGTATGAATGACGTGATCGATAACTGCCGCATCGACGGCGAGATTCTTCTGGAGCAGCAGTCGATCATGCGGCCTGCCCAGGATGTCTCGGCGCTGCGTCGCCGGGTCGGTATGGTTTTCCAACGGCCCAATCCTTTTCCGAAGTCGGTCTACGAAAACGTGGTGTACGGATTGCGCTTGCAGGGCGTGCGCGACAAGCGGGTACTGAATGAGGCCTGTGAACGCGCACTCCGTGCGGCGGCGTTATGGGGAGAAGTGAAAGATCAGCTGGCACAGAATGCCCTGACGCTCTCCACGGGGCAGCAGCAGAGGCTGGTTATCGCCCGCGCCATTGCGATTGAGCCGGACGTGCTGTTACTGGATGAGCCGACGTCGGCGCTGGACCCGATTTCAACGCTGGTGATCGAAGAACTGATGAGTACCCTGAAACAGCACTTCACGCTGGTGCTGGTCACCCATAACATGCAGCAGGCCTCACGTGTGTCGGATTACACGGCCTTTATGCATCAGGGATCGCTGGTGGAGTTCGACACAACAGACAGGATTTTCACGACGCCGAAGGTGCGCCGGACGGAAGATTACATCACCGGACGCTATGGCTGAAAAGGGCAGGGAGCCAGGCTCCCTGCCTGTTACTCGTGGGCGTAGCCCTGAAGCGGTAACGGCTTACCATCCAGCCAGGCCTTTCCCTCACGCATGGCCAGGCGGCCTTCAACAAACCAGTTAATTACCAGCGGATAGATGGCATGTTCCTGATGTTGCACGCGCTCGGTAATGTCCGCTTCGCTGTCTTCGGCAAAAACGGGCACCTTGGCCTGCAGAATCACCGGACCACCGTCCAGTTCATCCGTTACGAAATGCACTGACGTGCCATGCTCCGCATCGCCATTTTCCAGGGCCTGGCGGTGAGTATGCAGTCCGGGATATTTGGGCAGGAGCGACGGGTGAATATTCAGCAGTCGGTCGTGATAATGCGCCACAAAACCCGGGCTTAAAATGCGCATATATCCTGCCAGCACCACAACATCCGGCGCACAGGCGTCGATCTCACGCATAAGCTGGCGATCAAAACTTTCACGGTCGCTAAAGTCACGGGCGTCCAGGGCAATAGCCGGAATGCCTGCCCGCTCTGCGCGGACTAAGCCATAGGCGGAGGCTTTATTACTGAACACGGCAGCGACGCTGCCGTGAATACGCCCGTTTGCACAGGCGTCAAGGATGGACTGAAGATTACTTCCGTTGCCGGAGATCAGCACAACCAGCTTTTTCATGACGTGATGACCACACGCTCTTCCGCTTCTGATGCCTTAATCACGCCGATTTTCCAGGCATTTTCACCGGCGGCGCGCATTAGTTCAACGGCTTTATCCGCGTCGGCAGGGCTCAGGGCAATCAGCATACCCACGCCACAGTTGAACGTACGGTACATTTCGTGACGGCTGACGTTACCAGCCTGCTGCATCCAGCTAAACACAGCCGGCCATTCCCAGCTTTTTTCGTCAATCACGGCCTGGGTGTTATCGGGCAGCACGCGTGGAATGTTTTCCCAGAAGCCGCCGCCGGTGAGATGCGCGATAGCATGCACATCGACCTGTTCGATCAGGCTCAGAATGTTTTTGACATAAATGCGGGTAGGTTCCAGCAAATGATCGGCCAGCGGTTTGCCTTCGAGCTGCTCAACCTGCGGATCGGTCCCGCTGACTTCCAGAATTTTGCGCACCAGAGAATAACCATTGGAGTGCGGGCCGCTGGAGCCTAATGCGATCAGGACATCGCCGTCCTGCACTTTGCTGCCGTCAATGATTTCTGATTTCTCAACGACGCCAACGCAGAAGCCGGCCACGTCGTAGTCTTCGCCATGATACATGCCCGGCATTTCGGCCGTTTCGCCGCCCACCAGTGCACAACCTGACTGCAGGCAACCCTCGGCGATACCGGTGATGACCGCCGACGCGGTATCCACATCCAGTTTGCCGGTGGCGTAGTAATCCAGGAAGAAGAGCGGTTCAGCGCCTTGTACCACCAGATCGTTGACACACATCGCGACCAGATCAATGCCGATGGCATCGTGGCGCTTAAGATCCATCGCCAGACGCAGTTTGGTGCCTACGCCGTCGGTGCCGGAGACCAGCACGGGTTCACGGTATTTTTGCGGCAGCGCACAAAGCGCACCGAAGCCGCCTAGTCCACCCATGACTTCCGGGCGACGCGTCTTTTTCACTACGCCTTTAATACGGTCAACCAGAGCGTTACCAGCATCAATATCAACACCGGCGTCTTTGTAACTGAGAGAGGTCTTGTCGGTCACTGCGAGGTCCCCACGCGAGTTGCGGTTGGTGGTTTAATATAAAGCGCGGCAATTCTACCAGCGCAGGCAAACGTTTGCGAGTCTCAGATTGCGTCCCCGGCGATTTTCATCAATCCTTACTTTGCCATGACAAAATGCCTCTGATTGCGCAAGCACATGTGGCACTGCGGCGAAAAGGCGGTATAATCCCGCGATTTTTTTTAGCTCAACTCACTCCGGGAGAACAACAATGAAGATCGTGGAAGTCAAACACCCGCTGGTCAAACATAAACTGGGACTGATGCGTGAGCATGATATCAGTACAAAGCGTTTCCGCGAGCTGGCCTCTGAAGTCGGCAGTCTGCTGACGTATGAAGCGACCGCCGATCTGGAAACCGAAAAGGTCACCATTGAGGGCTGGAATGGCCCGGTTCAGGTTGATCAAATCAAAGGTAAGAAAATCACCGTCGTGCCTATTCTGCGTGCCGGTCTGGGCATGATGGAAGGCGTACTGGAGCACGTACCCAGCGCGCGCATCAGCGTTGTTGGCGTCTACCGTGATGAAGAAACGCTGGAGCCCGTGCCTTACTTCCAGAAACTGGTTTCGAATATCGAAGAGCGCCTGGCACTGGTGGTTGACCCCATGCTGGCCACGGGCGGCTCAATGATTGCCACGATAGACCTGTTAAAGAAAGCGGGCTGCAGCAGTATCAAAGTGCTGGTGCTGGTTGCGGCACCTGAAGGGATTGCCGCGCTGGAAAAAGCGCATCCGGATGTGGAGCTTTACACCGCTTCTGTGGATCAGGGGCTTAACGACAAGGGTTATATCATCCCAGGCCTGGGTGATGCCGGTGATAAAATCTTCGGCACCAAGTAATGACGAAAATCCGCGGCGCCATGCATCACGCTGTTTTCAGCCTGCAGCAGCAGGCCGAGCCGCTTTTTTCTGTTGTAACACATAAAGAAATGAACCAGCCGACCAGAGAGTCGGCTTTTTTTTGCCTGAAAACAGACCACTCACTCAAGGGGACTTTTAATGACTCGTCGCGCTATCGGCGTTAGCGAACGGCCGCCATTACTGCAAACGATTCCGCTCAGCCTGCAGCATCTGTTCGCCATGTTTGGCGCCACCGTGTTAGTGCCAATTCTGTTCCACATCAATCCGGCGACGGTATTGCTGTTTAACGGTATCGGCACGCTGCTGTACCTGTTTATTTGTAAGGGAAAAATCCCCGCCTATCTGGGTTCCAGCTTTGCCTTTATTTCACCCGTGTTGCTCCTGCTGCCGCTGGGTTATGAAGTGGCGCTGGGCGGTTTTATTCTGTGTGGCGTATTGTTCTGCCTTGTCGCGCTGATCGTTAAAAAAGCCGGAACAGGCTGGCTGGACGTGATGTTTCCGCCAGCAGCTATGGGGGCCATCGTTGCCGTCATTGGTCTGGAACTGGCTGGCGTGGCCGCGAATATGGCGGGGCTGCTTCCTGCCGAAGGCCAGTCGCCAAACGGCACAACCGTGTTGATTTCGCTGGTGACCCTGGCGGTTACCGTTTTTGGATCGGTTTTGTTCCGTGGATTTATGGCGATCATTCCTATCCTGATCGGTGTGCTGGCCGGTTACGCGCTTTCCGCCTTCATGGGCATCGTGGACTGGAGCGGCGTTGAACAGGCGCACTGGTTTGCCTTACCGACGTTTTATACGCCGCGCTTTGAATGGATTGCCATGTTGACCATTCTGCCCGCCGCTCTGGTGGTCATTGCCGAGCATGTGGGCCACCTGGTCGTGACGGCGAATATCGTTAAAAGAGATCTGGTGCGCGATCCCGGACTGCATCGTTCCATGTTCGCCAATGGCTTATCGACGGTCATTTCCGGGTTCTTTGGATCCACCCCGAACACGACATACGGCGAAAACATTGGCGTCATGGCGATTACCCGCGTTTACAGTACCTGGGTGATTGGCGGCGCGGCCATTTTCGCGATTTTACTCTCCTGCGTCGGCAAACTGGCGGCCGCTATTCAGGCGATTCCGGTGCCGGTAATGGGCGGCGTATCCCTGCTGCTGTATGGCGTTATCGGCGCGTCAGGTATCCGTGTCCTGATTGAGTCCAAAGTGGATTACAACAAAGCGCAAAACCTGATTCTGACCTCCGTTATCCTGATTATTGGCGTCAGCGGGGCGAAAGTGCATATCGGGGCTGCCGAGCTGAAAGGCATGGCGCTGGCCACGCTGGTCGGCGTTGCGCTGGCCTTGATTTTTCGCGTCATTTCCCTCCTGCGTCCAGAAGAAGTGATTCTGGATGCGGAAGACAACCGCGAGTCGTAATCCCACCTTCAGCGGTCAAAAGTCGGGCAGGGATGCCCGATTCATCTCTGGCCGAAAACTATGATAGACTTGCCCCGATTTTTGCTTGTTCTCTTGCTGAGGTGCTTCTGAACACGCCGGCACAATTGTCATTGCCACTCTATTTACCTGACGACGAAACCTTCGCCAGCTTCTGGCCGGGTGAAAACCCCTCGCTTATTGCCGCGATTAAGGGTGCGCTTAGTCAGCAACATGGCAGCTATCTTTATTTCTGGTCTCGTGAAGGGGGCGGTCGCAGCCATCTGCTGCATGCCGCCTGCGCTGAAATGTCTGCACGCGGCGAAGCCGTGGGCTATGTGCCGCTCGATAAACGCACCTGGTTTGTCCCGGACGTGCTGGAAGGCATGGAGCAACTGCCGCTGGTTTGCATCGATAATATTCAGTGCATTGCGGGAGAAGAGGCCTGGGAAATGGCGATTTTCGATCTTTATAACCGCATTCTGGAAACCGGCAATACCCGGTTGTTTATTACCGGCGATCGTCCTCCTCGTCAGCTCAATCTGCATCTGCCCGATCTGGCATCGCGCCTCGACTGGGGGCAGATTTATCGTCTACAGCCGCTCTCCGATGAGGATAAACTGCAGGCTTTACAGCTGCGCGCCGGACTGCGGGGATTTGAACTGCCTGAAGACGTCGGGCGCTTTTTGCTAAAGCGCCTTGACCGAGAAATGCGCACGCTGTTTGATACGTTGGATCGTCTCGACAGCGCATCCATTAGCGCCCAGCGTAAGCTGACGATTCCCTTCGTAAAAGAAACCCTTGGCCTCTAAAGGATTTCCAGTACCGCTTCTGGCGGACGTCCCAGGCGGGCGCGATCGCCGTTGATCACAATCGGTCGCTCAATCAGTTTGGGATTTTCCAGCAGCGCGTCCAGCAACGCGCTTTCCCCGATGTCAGGCCGATCCAGCCCCAGCGCCGCATAAAGCGGATCCTTACGACGCATTAACTCACGGGCACTTTGCATATCCAGCTTTTGCAGCAGGATCTGTAACGTCTGGCGATCCGGCGGCGTGTCCAGATAGTGCACGATCTCCGGGGCGATGCCGCGCTCTGCTAGCAGCGCCAGGGTTTCCCGGCTCTTGCTGCAGCGTGGATTATGATAAAAGGTCACCATACTGTTTATCCTCGTTGATACTGCTTAAAGCGTTGCTGGAGCTGGCGTAGCTGGTCGATGCGGGCATCGTAACGGGCCTGTTTCAGGCTGCCGAGCGGCACCAGTGAACTGGCCCGGCTTAGGGCGCTAATGGCCTGATCCAGCTGGCCGCTCAGCGCCAGACTTTCGGCGCGGGCAAAGAGCTCCTCATCTGTCAGCCCCTGCTGCGCGGAAGCCTGGGCCAGCAGATCCCATCCGTTGGTATCGTCTTTATGAGTCCAGGTATAGCGGTTGAGAATGCGGCTGGCGTTCGCCGGCTGTTTCGCTTCCACATAGGCATTAGCGAGGTTCAACTGGACGACCGGGCTGGTTTTTGAGGCCTGGGTCGCGGTCAGCATCGCTATCGCCTGCTGCGGTTGATTCAGGCCGATGTCAATGTCAGTCATCAGGTCCAGCAGCCAGACATTTTCAGGTTGTTTCGCCAGTAACGGTGCCACGATCCTTTTCGCCTCACCAAAGCTTTTAGCCTGCAGGAACTGCACGGCTTTACCGTACTGCGAGGCCAGCTGTTCGCGGGAATTACCGTTAGCATATTGCGTAAGCAGTTCGTCCGTTAACTGGTTACGGCCAGTCGAATACATGCCTAATGACCGCACTTTGGCCAGATAAAAGTCTTGAGACGACTGCACCACCACCGGACGCATCTGGTTTGCACGGTTGCGCGCATCGGCAAGACGGCTGTCAGGCAGGGGATGGGTTAACAGGATTTCCGGAGGCTTCGAAGAAAAGCGGCTCTGATCGGCCAGTTTTTGCAGGAAGTTAGGCATGGCTTGCGGGTCAAAACCGGCGCGCTGTAACACCTGAATACCGATGCGATCGGCTTCCTGTTCATTATTTTGGGTAAAGCTGATAATCCCCTGTTGGGTGCCGGCCAGCGTACCGGTCAATGCGGCCATGCCCATTTGTGGGCTGGCCATCGCCAGTAAAATTGAACCCAGCGCGCCCACCCAGGTGAGCGGGGCATTACGTTTTTGATCTTCCATTGCCCGCGCCAGATGGCGCTGCGTGACGTGGGAGATTTCATGGGCCATGACTGAGGCCAGCTGGCTTTCGTTATCCGTAAAACGGAACAGGGCCGCATGCAACACCACGTTGCCACCAAAGAAGGCGAAGGCGTTGAGCTCATCGTTCTGAATCAGGAAAAAGTGGAAGGGCGTTTTAACGGCGTCCGCATGCGAAACCAGCCGCTGCCCAAGTTGGTTGATGTACTGATTCAGCAAAGGATCGTTAATCAGCGGAGCACTGGCGCGGAGCTGGCGGACGTAGAAGTCGCCCATCTGGAGCTCCTGATTAATCGACAGGGTCGATCCTGCCGTGGTCCCCATATCCGGCAGCGAATCACTGATATCCGCACGGGCGGTCAACGGGCCGGATAACGTCAGTGCAGGGAGTAGCGCAGCAAGCAGCGTCTTTTTAAACCGGTTCAACATGCCTTAATCCTGTAATGAATCCCTGATTTGGACAGGTAAGCAGCGGAAATGTTCTGTTTTTTCATCAACAGCGCTACGGTCTTCGTATCTTAACCACAGCCAGGGAAGAATGAAATGGCGTTATGGCAGCCGGGATCGACGCATTGCCCCTTCCGGGCTTGTCGGGTGCTTGCTAAACCCAACCGCCCTGTATCAGCAGTCAGAAAAAGGCATTCGTCGTGCTGCCAGCGCATTGACGACGTGGTGAACCGCTGTCACCGCAATGTCATCTTCCCGTGATGTTGATGTCACACAACCCCGTTAGGTTAAGCGCCAATGAGATCGATCTCATTATCGATTAACCGGGGGGGAAATGAGTGATTTAATCAGCGTGGCGGTTCTGGCCGGCGTTTCGCGAGCAACCGCGGCGCGTGCCTTTTCCGATCCCCATCTGCTTAAGCCCGGCACGCTGAAAAAAGTGCTGGAGGCCTCGGAGCAACTGGGGTTCAGACCTAACCACATTGCGCGCCAGCTCCGTACGCAAAGCTCCACGACGCTGGGCGTTTTGCTGCCTTCGCTCAGTAACCCGGTGTTTGCCTTGCAGCTTCAGGCCATGGAGCAACAGGCGCGTCTGGCGGGCTATGGCCTGCTGGTGGCCACGACCGATTACCAGCCAGAGCGTGAAGCCGCCATGATTGAACATATGCTGCGCCAGCGCGTCGCGGGCATGGTGCTGACCGTCTCCGACGCGGACAGCAGCACCGTATTAGCCCCGCTGGCAGAGGCGCGAATGCCCTTTGTTCTGGCGCATAACGTGCCGCAACAGCAAAACTGGCGCTGCGTCTATGTCGATAACCGTCGCGCAATGGCCGAAGCCACGGCGCACCTTATTGCGCTGGGTCATCAGCATATCGTGATGGCGGCGGGACCGATGCTGCAGTCGGATCGTGCCCGTCAGCGTTATCTTGGCTATTGCGATGCGATGCAGCAGGCAGGATTTGTCCCGAGGGCACTAATTGATATGCCCAGCCATACCCAATCCAGATTCGAGCCCCTTTTACCGCTGATCAACAGCCCGGACCCACTGACCGCCGTCATCTGCAGTAACGATCTCCTGGCGATCAGCCTGCTGGGCGCGGCCGCCCGTGCCGGCATTCAGGTCCCGCATCAGCTGTCGGTCATGGGGTTTGACGGCATTGCTATAGGCGAACAGCTTTCACCCTCGCTGGCCAGCGTGGTACAGCCCAGCGATCGGTTAGGTGCCTGTGCCATCGATATGCTTCTTCAACCCTCTCATGATGACTCGTGCCTGCTGGACCACTGGTTGCGTTCAGGCGAGAGCATCGCTGCAGTCTTTCATTCGTCAACATCAGGGAACCATCATGTCTACACACAATAAAATCACCGTGCTTGCCAGGGCGGCGCTCTTCACCGCCTGTGCATTTTCCAGCCAGCTGGTGCAGGCTGCTGAGAATGCTATTTGCTACAACTGTCCACCTGAATGGGCAGACTGGGCGACCGAGCTTCAGGCCATCAAAAAAGATACCGGCATTGTGGTGCCGCAGGACAACAAGAACTCCGGGCAGGCGCTGGCTCAACTGGTCGCCGAGAAAGATAATCCCGTTGCCGACGTGGTGTATTACGGCGTCAGCTTTGGTATCCAGGCGGCTCAGGCAGGCGTGATTGCTGACTATAAGCCGGCCAACTGGGATCAGGTGCCGGCAGGCATGAAAGATCCGGAAGGGAAATGGGTTGCGCTGCATTCCGGCACGATGGGCTTTATGGTCAACGTAGATGCGCTGGGCGGTGCACCCATTCCAACATCCTGGGACGATCTGCTGAAGCCAGAATACAAAGGGATGGTGGGCTATCTCGATCCGGCCAGTGCGTTTGTGGGTTACGTGGCCGCCGTGGCGGTGAATCAGGCCAAAGGCGGCAGTATGCAGGACTTCACTCCCGCGCTGACCTGGTTTAAAAAGTTGCAGGCGAACAAGCCTGTCGTGCCGAAACAGACGGCCTATGCTCGGGTGATCTCCGGCGAGATCCCCATTCTGCTGGATTACGACTTCAACGCTTATCGCGCCAAATATAAAGATCATGCCAATGTGGTGTTCGTGATCCCGCAGGAAGGGACGGTCACGGTGCCTTATGTCATCAGCCTGGTGAAAAACGCCCCGCACGCCGCTAACGGCAAAAAAGTCATGGACTACGTGCTGTCGGATAAAGGCCAGGCCATCTGGGCCAATGCCTATCTGCGCCCGGTACGGCCTTCAGCCATGTCTGCCGAGGCCAAAAAGCGCTTCCTGCCAGACAGTGATTACGCGCGCGCGCATACCGTGGACTATCAGCAGATGGCCGACGCACAGAAAGCCTTCTCTGCCCGCTACTTGAGTGAGATTCGGTAATGGCAGCGTTTGACGCCCGCAGCGATTTACCGGTGGCAACGCGCCACCGGTCACGCCAACGCGAGCAGGGGGCAAACTGGCCATGGATGCTGCTGCCAGCCTTACTGTTTTTTGCCGCGTTCTGGCTGTTACCTTTTGCCCGATTATTACAGATGGGCATGACGCCGGATCGCAGCACACATCAAAGTGGCTACTGGACGGTAATTACCCAGCCGCAGTATCTGCAAAGCCTGGTGAATACCGTGCTGCTGTCGCTGACGGTAACGCTACTGACGTTGGTCATCGCCACCGTCGTAGGGTGCTTCCTCGCTCGCCAACGTTTCACCGGACGCGGCACTCTGCTGGCACTGCTGACCTTTCCTCTGGCGTTTCCCGGCGTGGTGGTGGGGTTTTTAGTGGTGATGCTGGCAGGACGACAGGGCGTGCTGGCGCAGATCAGCCTGCGCCTGTTTGATGAGCGCTGGACGCTGGCCTACTCACTCACCGGGCTGTTCATTGGTTATCTCTACTTTTCGCTGCCGCGCGCCATTGTGACGTTGGTGGCCGCGAGTGAAAAACTGGATCGCTCGCTGGAAGAGGCCGCCCGTTCGTTAGGCGCCAGCCAGTGGCGCATTATCTGGGATGTGATCGTGCCGGGACTTAAACCGGCACTGCTCTCCAGCGGTGCGCTGTGCTTTGCCACCAGTATGGGCGCATTTGGCACCGCGTTTACCCTGGGAACTGACCTGAGTGTGCTGCCGCTGACCATTTATGGCGAATTCACCAACTACGCTAACTTCGCCACGGCGGCGGCGTTATCGGTGGTCATGGGCGCTGTCGCCTGGGCTGGCTTAATGCTGGCGCGCGTACTCACCCAGTCAAAACAGGAGCCGTCATCATGAAGCGCCGTGGGCTGTTTTACCTGCAGGTCGCGATCACCACACTGACTGCACTGTTCATGATTGTGCCGGTGATCTTGTCGATGCTGGCGGGCGTGACGCAGAACTATTTTGTTGGCCTGCGCAGCGGACTGACGCTGAAATGGGTGGCGCAGGTTTGGGAGATGTACAGCGACACCTTTTGGCTGTCGTTGCTCATTGCTGTCAGCTGCTTGATCGTCACCGTGGCGATCGGCGTACCGGCCGCCTGGGGCTTACTGAAATCGCCCTCTCGCTGGGCATCGCGCATTGAAGAGTGCCTGATGTTGCCGGTGGCGCTTCCGGGCCTGGCCACCGCACTGGGCATTATCCTGCTGTATGGCCAGTTCAGCAGCCTGCGTGACAGCTGGGTGTTTATCCTGATTGGTCACGTCCTTTTTACGCTGCCGTTTATGATCCGCCCGGTACTGGCGGTGATGCAGGCGATACAGCTGCCCCGACTGGAGGAGGCTGCCGCCAGTCTCGGGGCCGGCTTCTGGCGTCGCTTTTTCACCGTGGTGGTTCCCAACTGCCGCAACGGCATTCTCGCCGGGGCCTTTATGGTGATTACGTTATCGGTAGGCGAATTTAATATCACCTGGATGTTGCATACGCCACTGACCAAAACCCTGCCAGTGGGCCTGGCGGACAGCTACGCCTCGATGCGGCTGGAAGTCGGTTCTGCTTATACCCTGATCTTTATTTTAATGATTCTACCGCTGTTGTTGATGCTCAACGCCTGTAATCACTGGCTTGAACGCCAGTCTCGCCAACAACCAAGGGAGGAAAAAGCATGATTGTTGATGCGGTTAACGTCACGCTACGCGGCTGTGCGCGTCGCTTTCATCACCATCAGGCGCTGCACCCGCTGGATCTTAGCGTACGCGCAGGGGAAACCCTGGTTCTGCTGGGCCCGTCCGGCTGTGGCAAAACGACAACGTTGCGCATTATCAGCGGGCTGGAGAGCACTGACGCGCCGGGTGAAGTCTGGTTTGACGATCGCAACGTGACCGACCTGCCTATTGAGAAGCGTAACGTAGGAATGGTGTTTCAAAACTACGCCCTGTTTCCCACGCTTAACGTGGCGCAGAACGTAGCCTATGGGCTAAAAGTGCAGGGCATTCCGCGCCACGAGCGTGAGGCCCGGGTCAATGAGATGCTGGAACTGGTCGATCTCACGTCACTGGCACATCGTCATATCGACAAGCTCTCCGGCGGGCAGAAACAGCGCGTGGCGCTGGCAAGAGCGCTGGCGGCGCGGCCTAAAGTGCTGCTGTTTGACGAACCGCTGGCGGCGCTGGATGCCAAACTGCGTGAGCGTCTGCGTCTGGAAATCGGGGGCCTGTTAAAAAAGCTGGCTATCACCGCTGTGTATGTCACTCACGATCAGCAGGAAGCTATGGCGCTTGGCGATCGTATCGCCGTCATGGAGCAGGGGCGCCTGGTGCAGATCGATACGCCGCAGGCCATCTATCAGCGTCCGGCCTCGCGTTTTGTGGCGGATTTCGTTGGCGCGATTAATTGCATCGCACGTGACGATCAAGGCCATCCGGTGCGTTTTTGTCGACCAGAGGATGTGCTGCTGGCAGACGAAGGCCGCTATGCGCAGCACGGCTGCATTGTTGCCAGCACCTTTCTCGGCGCGTCTCAACGCCTGATGATTGATATCGGGCTGGACAAGCCGATTCAGGTTGAACGTCACGCACGGGAAACCTGGCACGCTGGGCAGCGAGTGAGCTGGTCGCTGGCTGAGCAGGCCGCACTCGAATTTACCCTTTAAGGAGTCAACGTTTGTCCGTAAAACCTGTGCTGATTGCTCAAATCAGCGACTTGCATATTAAAGCGCACGGTCGTCTGTCGTATAAAAAAGTCGATACGTATAATGCCCTGTTACGGGCGATCGCAACCCTGAATGGCCTGACGCCCCGGCCCGATGCGGTGGTCATAACCGGCGACCTGGTGGATTTTGGTACGGCAGAAGAGTATCAGACGCTGCGGCAGGCGCTGGCCACCCTGGCGTTGCCGTTTTACCTGATGGCGGGAAATCATGACGATCGCCAAGCGCTACGGGCGGCGTTTCCCGATCATCCCTATTTGCAACAGGGCCCGACGCTCAACTGGCAACGGGAGGTTAAGGGGGTTCAGCTACTGGCGCTCGATTCCAGCGTGCCGCAGCAGCCGTGGGGCGAGCTTGATGAACAGCAGCTTGACTGGCTGGATGCAGCACTGACCGCGTCACCGGACAGCCCCGCGCTGGTGATGCTGCATCATCCGCCCTTTGTCTGCGGTATCGATCATATGGATCGCCAGCGTTTACGCGCCCCTGCTGCGCTGGCGGCGATCGTCAGTCGTCATCCGCAGGTCGAACGTGTGCTGTGTGGCCATGTACACCGCGCGATTCAGACCCGCTTTGCCGGTACGCTGGCCTGCATTGCCCCCGGCGTATCTCATCAGGTTGCGCTGGATCTGCAACCGGATGGCCCGGCAAACTTCATGCTGGAACCGGCAGGATTTTTACTGCATCGCTGGCATCCGCAGCAGGGAATGACCACGCATCAGTGTGCGATTGGAGACTATGATGGCCCCTGGCCCTTTTATGATCAAAACGGGCTAATCGATTAAAAGCCATACGAGCTGACTTTTTGGTTAATGCCGCGCTTAAACCTGCTCAAATTGTCCTACAGCGTGTAAACTTACACGCTGTAGGACCGCAATCACGATAAAAACAACAGAGTCAGGCACAGCAAAATGAATCTTTGCACTGTGGCGTTCCCGCCATGCTCATAAATTTCCGTCCCCGGGCGGACTTACGCACGCTTATTGCGCTGCTGGTTATTGCCAGCATAGTCATCACGCTTGCCAATAATTTATATGCAACCTGGCGCGTGCAACGCATGGTGCTGATCGACAGCACCCTGGAAGCCAACCGCGCTTACGCTGCCAAACTGGCCTCCACCAGCGAAGTCTTTTTCCGGCTGGCGCAGTCCCAGTTGCACTTCAGTGCTAATTTACTGGGAAAAGATTTCAATAATGAGGCACTGCTCAAAGCGGAAGTGAACCGTCTACGTGAGCAGACCGACAGTTTTAACTCGGTCGCCGTGGTGGATGAAACGGGTACGGTGCGCGCAATATCTCCCGAATCGCTGACCTTGACCGGGATGCATCTGACCAGCGATGCGGCCCGCGAAGCGCTGCAGACCCGGCAACCGCTGATTAGCAGACCGACACTCTCTGCCGCCAATAACCTGCTGATTTTTGTCTCATGGCCCATCTGGAATAACCAGGGACGCTATCTGGGCTATATTGGCGGGACGATTTACCTGAAAAAGAAAAGTATTCTGAATGCGCTGCTGGGTGAACAGTTTTATCGCGACGGCACCAGCGTATTTGTTCTCGACGGCGATAATCAGGTGCTGTATCACCAGAACCGCCAGATGGTGGGCAAAACCATGTCGCCATTGATGAGCGATCGGGAACGTCAGGAAAAAGATAACGGCTCGCTGGTCTTAACTGAGCCCGACAAACCGACCCGGCTGGCCGGCTACGCCATTGTCCCCACGACGGGCTGGATGGTGGTGGCGTTGAAACCTGTCGACGTCACGCTGCAACCGCTGTCGGGGTTGCTCCTGAAAGTCCTGAAGCATTCAGTGCCCTTTGCCTTACTGACCTTGCTGGTGGCGGTCATTCTGGCACGGATGATTGCCATGCCGCTCTGGCAACTGGCCCGCAAGGCCAGCAAGATTGATGCCTCAAGCGCCACCTACGAAATTGGCGGCATTCGGGCATGGTACTTTGAGGCCGCCCAGGTTAAACGGGCGCTGTTAACCGGTATTGGGCTGGTACAGGACAAAATTGGTCGCCTGAGTTCGGAAGCGCAGACCGATTCGCTAACGCTGTTACTCAACCGCCGCGGGCTTAACGCGGTACTCGATTACTACCAGACGATGCGCCAGCCTTTTGCCGTGCTCGCCCTGGATATCGATCATTTCAAAAGCGTCAATGACAACTGGGGACACGACGTTGGCGATCGGGTGATTCGGCAGGTGGCGCAGACGCTACGACAGAGCGCCCGGCAGTCGGATGTGGTCTGCCGTAACGGTGGTGAAGAGTTTTTAATGCTGTTGCCTAACACGCCTCTGAAAGAGGCTGAGGCGACGGCCGAGCGCATTCGCATCAGCATCGCGGATAACGCTATCGAGGCGGTCGGCCATATCACGATTTCCATCGGCGTAGCGGAATGGGATGCCCGGCGGCCGCCGCTGGAAAGCAGCCTGAAGCGGGCTGACGATGCCCTGTATCAGGCTAAGAACAGCGGTCGCAACTGCACCGTGGTTGCCAAACGCGTAAAAGCCTCTTGATCAAGACTGTGCGCTAACGGTTTCTGGCCCGCCCGGCAATCCGGGCGAGCCATCAGGAATTGATATGCTCGCGGCAGTAGCGTCGCTTCCAGCTGGCAGGTGTTAAGCCTGTATGCTTACGGAATATCTGACGGAAATAGCCCACATCATTGAACCCACACTGACGCGCTACCTCGGTTAACGGCAGCTTATCGCCGATCAGCAGCTTTTCTGCCATTAATACGCGCTGCCGGTGAAGGGCTTCCGTCAGCGTCAGGCGAAACACGCGCCGGTAAACACGTCCCAGATAATCGGCATTGCAATGCAGCGTTTTCGCCAGCGTGGAGGTTGAAAGCGCCAGGTGATACTGCGTGCGAATAAGCTGATTGGCTTTCCAGGCCAGGTCAACGCCGGGGCTGTCGACAACATCCTCGTGCAGCGCCGGAGCCGCGAGCTGCTGCAGTATAAGCAGTAAAATACATTCCAGTGCGACGCTGCGATGAATGTTTTCCTGCTCGCTGAGGAACTGCCGGAACAGGGCGATGATATAGGCCGGATCGCCAACGCGAGTATGCTGGGGAAGGTGGAGCAGTGCCTGGTGTAAGCCATGCTGCTCAGGCTGTTTCTGCCAGTCAAAATGCAGCCAGTAAAATTTCAGATCGGCCGGAAAAATCCCTTCTCCCACATGCAAATGCCCTGGCCTCAGCAGCAGGCTTTCGCCCGCCTGCACGCTGAACAGCTCGCCATCCTCCCGAATCGTTAACTGCCCGCGTTCAACGAAAATGATCTCCCAGGAGGTCAGCCTGCGTGCAGGATGGGTTCCCACGCCGCGCGAAATAAACAGCCCGCCATTTTGCACCTGTATCGGAAACGTTATGGATAATTCGAACATCGTTATTCATTTTCCCGCTGCTACGGAGGTAATTGATGTCTTTCTCTCTGATTATTAACTAAAAAAAAGACATGTACCTGATCCAGTTCACACTTTGCTTCACAGGTCGGAATTACCCCGTTTTTATACTTTTTTGTGCTCTTGTTGGTGAACGGATTCCTGACAAAATAAATCGGGTTAAGCGCTAAAACACCAATAAGCCCGGCATAAGCGGGCAATCCTCTCTGTCCTGCATGAGGCATTTTAAATGACTTCTACGACTATCGCTCAGGCCGATCTTAGCCCGTCGGCTACGCAGAGTGCGCTGTCCCTGCGAGAGAAAATAGGTTACGGCTTGGGTGACGCCGGTGGCACGGTGATCACCTGCCTGATCACCAACTTCCTGACGTTTTTCTACACCGATGTGTTTGGCTTAACGCCCGCGCTGGTCGGCACCCTGTTTATGGTGCTGCGCGTGTTTGACGCGGTCTCCGATCCGGTGATGGGCGTCATTGCCGACAGAACCCATAGCCGTTGGGGGCGCTTCCGCCCGTGGCAGCTCTGGGTGGCCGTTCCCCTTGGCCTCATTGGCGCGCTGACGTTCACCGTGCCCGCCGTCAGCATGGACATGAAAATTGTTTGGGCGTTTGCCACCTATCTGCTGCTCTCTGTGAGCTATACCGCCATCAACGTGCCCTATTGCGCGCTGATCAACACCATGACCACCCGCCACACAGAAGTGCTGGCCTGCCAGTCATGGCGCTTTGTATTGTGCGGGGTGGCCGGGTTTCTGGTTTCGGTAGGGCTGCCGTGGCTGGTCGCGGTGTTGGGTAAGGGGAATGCGGCCCTGGGCTATCAGTCTGGCGTCGGTATCCTGTGCGCTCTGGCGGTCGTGATGTTCCTGTGTTGCTTCTTTTGGGTCCGCGAGCGCGTACCGCTGGACAGCCTGGGAAAATTTACCCTGCGTGAGCATCTGGCCGGGCTACGCAAAAACGATCAGCTGTTGCTGATGCTGGTGATGTCTTTTTTGCTGATTAACGTGTTTAACATTCGCGGCGGCGGCTACATGTACTTCATTACCTATGTGTTACAGGGCAGCACGGCTTTCACGTCTCTGTTTTTTACCATGGTGACGTTAGCCTCCATTGTGGGATCGGTGATCGTGAACCCGCTTTCCAGGCGGATTGACACCGTCCGGCTGTATTACTGGACCAACCTTGTGCTGGCCGCACTCGCAGTCATGATGTGGTTCCTGCCGGTCGGGCCGTCATGGCAGATATTGTGGCTGGTGGTGATCCTCAGTAATGGCATCATCCTCGGGTTCACTCTGCCGCTGCATTTTGCCCTGATGGCCTTTGCTGATGACTACGGCGAATGGAAAAACGGTGTCCGCTCGTCGGGCATGAATTTCGCGTTTAACCTGTTCTTTATCAAGCTTGCCTGGGCCTCCAGCGCCGTCATTATCAGCCTGCTGTTTGTCATCGTGGCTTATAAGCCGGGGATCGGCAATCAGACGGCTGCCTCCCTGCACGGTATTACCGCCACGGAAACCCTGTTACCGGCGCTGTTCCATCTGTTGCTGGCATTCACCATCCGCGCCTGCAAGCTCACTAACCCGATGATGGCGCAGATCGCCCACGACCTGCGTATTCGCCATGTTCCGTCTTGAGGAGAGTAAGATGTCTGTCAATGAAGTCGATCTGCATAAGCTGACTATCCACGATCCGTTTCTCGGTAAGTATCAACAACTGGTGCGGGAGGTGGTCATTCCTTATCAGTGGGAGGCGCTTAACGATCGGATCGAGGAAGCCGATCCCAGCCATGCCATCGAAAACTTTCGCATCGCGGCTGGCCAGCAGGACGGGGAATTCTATGGCATGGTGTTTCAGGACAGCGATGTAGCGAAATGGCTGGAGGCGGTGGCCTGGTCGCTTTGCCAGAAGCCTGACGCGGAACTGGAGAAAACGGCCGATGAGGTGATTGAGCTGATCGCGGCGGCGCAGTGCGAGGATGGCTATCTCAACACTTACTTCACCGTGAAAGCGCCGCAGGATCGCTGGACCAACCTTGCTGAGTGCCACGAGCTTTACTGCGCCGGGCACATGATTGAGGCGGGCGTGGCATTTTACCAGGCGACCGGCAAACGCCGTTTACTGGAGGTGGTGTGCAGGCTCGCCGACCATATCGACAGCGTCTTCGGCCCTGAGGAGCATCAGCTGCATGGTTATCCTGGCCATCCCGAGATCGAGCTGGCGCTGATGCGGTTGTATGAAGTGACTCAGCAACCACGCTATCTGGCGCTGGTGAATACGTTTGTCACGCAGCGCGGCACCCAGCCTCACTTCTATGATATTGAGTACGAGAAACGCGGTCAGACTTCCTACTGGCATACCTATGGCCCGGCATGGATGGTGAAGGACAAGGCTTACAGCCAGGCGCATCAGCCTCTTGCCGAACAGCAGCACGCAGTGGGCCACGCGGTGCGGTTTGTTTATCTGATGACCGGCGTAGCGCACCTCGCGCGTCTGAGTCAGGACGAAGGAAAGCGTCAGGACTGCCTGCGGCTGTGGCACAACATGGCTCAGCGGCAGCTTTATATTACCGGCGGAATCGGCTCCCAAAGCAGCGGTGAGGCGTTCAGCAGCGATTATGATTTACCCAATGACACGGTATATGCCGAAAGCTGCGCGTCCATTGGCCTGATGATGTTTGCCAGACGTATGCTGGAAATGGAAGCCGACAGCCAGTACGCCGACGTAATGGAGCGCGCGCTGTATAATACGGTACTGGGCGGTATGGCGCTGGACGGGAAACATTTCTTCTACGTCAATCCACTGGAGGTGCAGCCGAAAATCCTGCATTTCAACCATCTTTACGATCATGTGAAACCGGTGCGCCAGCGCTGGTTTGGCTGTGCCTGTTGCCCACCAAACATCGCGCGTTTACTGACCTCGCTCGGTCACTATATCTATACGCCGCACGAGAATGTGCTCTTTATCAATCTCTACGTCGGCAACCGGGTTGATGTGCCCGTCGGCGATCGCACGTTGGGTATCCGTATCAGCGGTAACTTTCCCTGGGAGGAAACGGTCACGATTTCTGTGGATGTCACCCAGCCCGTAAAACATACGCTGGCGTTACGACTGCCTGACTGGTGCGAGGCGCCGCAGGTGAGCTGTAACGGTGAGGTGGTGACGGATCGCGCCCGCAAAGGCTACCTGTACATTGAACGGATTTGGCAGGAGGGCGACACGCTCACGCTAACGCTTCCGATGCCGGTGCGCCGGGTGTACGGTAATCCGCTCGTGCGTCATGTGGCGGGTAAGGTGGCTGTCCAGCGCGGGCCGATAGTCTACTGCCTGGAGCAGGCCGATAACGGCGAGCAGTTACACAATGTATGGCTGCCCGCGTCTGCGGCGTTCAACACCTTTGAAGGGAAAGGCGTCTTTGCGCACAAGGTGTTAATCCAGGCTGAAGGGGTGAAAAAGACCGCCCACGAGCCAGCGCAACAGCCGCTGTGGAACTACGACCGCGCACCGGCTGCACCGCAGAGCCAGACGTTAACGTTTATTCCCTGGTTCTGCTGGGCGAACCGGGGAGAAGGGGAGATGCGTATTTGGGTAAACGAAGCCTGACCCCAGAACATTGACCGACAGCGGGCCGGAAAGGCGTTCGGCCCGCTGTAAATAGAATCGGTGGTGATTCGCCTGCCAGTGGACACAGCCTCAGCCAGGTTCAAACTCCCGTTAACAGGGCCGTGCAGGCCTGCCATCGCCCGGTCAACGAAAGCTGTCAGGCCACAGACTGCTTTTCACATCTTTCCCGCACCAGAATATCCGGTACAATCATGGCCCTTTTTGACGTTATGGACCCAACGGCATGCTGGCTTTATTGATTCAATGGTACAAACGCCGTTTTAGCGATCCGCAGGCGATTGGCCTGCTGGTGATTCTGCTGGCGGGATTCTGCATTCTTTTCTTTTTGAGTGGGTTGCTGGCGCCCTTGCTGGTGGCGCTGGTTCTCGCTTACCTGCTTGAATGGCCGACGGTACGGCTGCAACGCATTGGCTGTACGCGGAGCTGGGCGACCAGCATCGTGTTGGTGCTGTTTGCCGGGATTCTGCTGGTTCTGGTCTTGATTGTCGCCCCCGTCGCCTGGCAGCAGGGCATCAACCTGACGCGGGATCTGCCCAACATGCTGAACAAGCTCTATCTGTATGCGGCGGGTTTACCCCGACGTTTCCCCGCCCTGGTCGATGCGGGCATCATCGACGTCATCGTTGAAAACCTGCGCGGTCGTCTTAGCGGGGTAGGCGATTCGCTGGTGAAATATTCCCTGGCCTCGCTGGTAGGCTTGATGACCCTGATGATTTATCTCGTGCTGGTGCCGCTCATGGTGTTCTTCCTGCTGAAGGACAAAGAGCAGATGCTGAACGCCGTTCGGCGCGTGCTGCCGCGCAATCGCGGGCTGGCGGGGGAAGTGTGGCAGGAGATGAATCAGCAAATTACTAACTACATTCGCGGCAAGGTGCTGGAAATGGTGGTGGTTGGGATCGCCAGCTGGCTGGCTTTCATGTTCCTCGGCCTTAACTACTCGCTTTTGCTGGCCGTATTAGTGGGGGTTTCGGTTCTGATCCCCTATATCGGCGCGATGCTGGTCACCATTCCGGTTATTGGCGTAGGGTTGTTTCAGTGGGGGCTTGATAGCGAGTTCTGGACGCTGTTAACCGTCTATCTGGTGATTCAGGCACTTGACGGCAATGTGCTGGTGCCGATTTTGTTCTCAGAAGCAGTCAATCTGCATCCGCTGGTGATCATCTTGTCAGTGGTGATCTTTGGCGGAATGTGGGGATTCTGGGGCGTGTTTTTTGCGATTCCGCTCGCCACCCTGGTCAAGGCGGTGGTGCACGCGTGGCCTGAAGCCCCGCTGGATGAAACGCTGAGTCGCTAAACGTTCAGGGCGCGGACGATGCCGCGCCCTGAAGACATCAGGCTGACTTGAGGTAGTCCATCACGATGTCGTGGTGGTTTGACGTTTTGAAATCGTCGAACACCTTTTCGATTTTGCCATTCGCATCCACCAGGAAACTGATGCGATGAATGCCGTCGTAGGTTTTCCCCATAAAGGTTTTTTCACCCCAGACGCCAAACTGCTCGCAAACCTGATGCTCCTGGTCCGACAGCAGCGTGAAGTTAAGCAGCTCTTTTTCTGCAAAACGTGACAGCTTTTCGGGTTTATCCGTGCTGATCCCCAGCACCTCGACGCCAGCTTTTTTCAGCTCATCCATGTTGTCACGCAGACCGCATGCCTGCACGGTACAACCCGGCGTCATGGCTTTTGGATAGAAATAGACCAGAACACGCTGCCCCTGGAAGTCGGCTAAATTTACTTGTTCGCCATCCTGATCGGGCAAGCTAAATTTCGGTGCGGTATCACCGGCTTTCAGTGGATTCATCACATCTCTCCATTTTGAGTTCATGCTGTGGTTAATACACCAAGAGGCGAGAAACTGCCAAATGGAAAATTATCTGTTTCAGACGTATTCCTCACCTGACTGCACTTTTAACGTAGCAGAACAGTCACGGGGGCGCTCGTCTTTACCTGCCGGGTGCGGCCAGTTCACGATTATCGGCATCGCTCAGGCTGTAGAGACGCAACGAACCCTGCGCGTTAAGCTCCTGGCATAATTCATTAAAGGCCTGTTCAAAGGCCGGACCATCGCTCCGCGTCGGGCTGTGCGCCGTCATCTGAATATAGAGCGTAGCGGGCCTGTCGTGCTGGGCTGGCTGAATGCGTGAAACCAGTTCAGCAATGTTCATCAGGTGCTTGTCCGTTAAATCCGTAAAGCGCTCAATAATATGCGGTGAGTCAGCGACTTCGACCTGAATAAACGCCGTATCCGGCATCGGAGGGCGGGCGGTCGCATGGGTGCGTTTCATCACGATGAGCAGCTCCAGCTCTGCGCCTTTAAGCGGCAGCGTTGACTCAATCAGCGTAATGGCGTTCCAGCTACCGGACAGCAGCATAATGAACGTGAATTCATCCCCAAGCATGGCAAGGCGACTGTCTTCGATGTTGCAACCGCAACTGCTGACGTGACGGGTAATCGTATTGACGATACCCGGGCGGTCAACACCCAGTGCGGTGATCACCAAGTGGTGGGGTTGAGATTGCTGCAAAATAGGATTCCCTGTGCATTTGCTAATAACCATAAGGTAAACATAAAAAAAACTGCTGACAAGCGCGGGAATAGCGGAGCTTGCTTGCTTTTCCCTAAGTGTAAAACGTACCATGAAGCACTTGTTTGTCGAGGGGATCGCCAATGTTTACGGGAAGTATTGTTGCACTCGTTACGCCGATGGATGACAAAGGTAATGTCTGCCGTGCGAGTTTGAGAAAACTGATTGATTACCATGTCGCCAGCGGTACGGCGGCGATCGTTTCCGTCGGCACCACCGGCGAGTCTGCCACGCTGAGCCATGACGAACATGGTGATGTCGTGCTGCAAACCCTGGAACTGGCGGATGGGCGTATTCCCGTGATTGCCGGAACCGGTGCGAATGCCACCGCTGAAGGCATCTCTCTAACCAAACGCTTTGAAAATTCTGGCGTTATTGGCTGCCTCACCGTCACGCCTTACTATAACCGCCCCACGCAGGAAGGCCTGTTTCAGCACTTTAAAGCGATTGCCGACAGTACCAGCCTGCCACAAATGCTGTATAACGTACCTTCGCGCACCGGCTGTGATATGTTGCCGGAAACCGTTGCCCGCCTCGCCGAAATCAAAAATATTATCGGAATCAAAGAGGCAACGGGGAACTTATCCCGTGTCAGCCAGATCCAAGAGCTGGTTAATGATGAGTTCATCCTGGTGAGCGGCGACGATGCCAGCGCACTGGACTTTATGCAACTGGGCGGCAAAGGCGTCATTTCGGTGACGGCTAACATAGCAGCACGCGAAATGGCCGAGCTGTGCAGGCTCGCACAGCAGGGTAATTTCGTTGAAGCTCGCCGTCTCAATCAGCGTCTGATGCACCTGCACCAGACGCTTTTCTGTGAACCTAATCCAATCCCGGTTAAATGGGCGGCAAAACAGCTAGGATTAATCGCTAATGACACGCTGCGTCTGCCAATGACACCACTGACTGCGGTTGCACAGCCGAAAGTGGAGCAGGCGCTGGTGAAAGCGGGTTTGCGATAATTTAGGGAGTTTGAATGAATTACTCAGTAAAGCGGTCAACGATTGCAACAGTGGTGGGGCTTTCCACCCTGATGCTATTGTCGGCCTGTTCGAACGATCAGCGTTACAAACGCCAGGTCAGCGGTGATGAGTCCTACCTGCAGGCCAGTGGTCTGCGGGAGCTGAAGGCACCGTCGGGCATGATTCTGCCTGTCCAGAACGGGGAATACGATATTCCGCCTTCAACCAGCAAAGCACCGGTTGGCAAGCAGCTAGATATTCGTCCACCAGCCCAGCCTCTGGCTCTGATGAACGGCTCACGCGCCCAGTTCAGTAATAACACTGGTGTGCTGATGTTTGATAACAGCCGCGGATCGATTTGGTCGCAGGTTGTGGGTGTCGTCCAGTCTAATAACTTCCCGATCGCTTCCCGTAATGACGCCGGACAACAGCTGACCACCGACTGGGTACAGTGGAACCGTGCAGACGAAGATAAGCAGTACCGTGGTCGTTACCAAATCAGCGTTCAGTCGCAGAGTTATCAGCAGGTCCTGACCGTCCGTCTGCTGGAGCTGCAGCAGGAAGGCAACAGCGTGACCTCGCCAGTGCAGATTCAGCGTTATACCGCGCAGATGCTGAACGACATCGCCGCAGGGATGGACAAGATCGCCACCGCGAATGAAAACGCTGCCGCCGGCCGCGTCAGTGGTGCGATTGATGTGCAAAGCGGTGCCGACGACACCGGCCTGCCTATGCTGGTGTTACGCACGCCGTTCAATGTTGCCTGGCAGCGTCTGCCTGCGGCCATGAGCCGTGTAGGAATGGACGTCACCGACAGCACGCGCTCAACCGGCAGCATGAAAGTGACCTACAAAGCGCCGGGCAGCAGCACCTGGGACAGCGTGGGCGCCAAAGATCCTGAGTTGCCAAACGGCGATTACAAGGTTCAGGTTGGCGACCTCGACAACCGTACCAGTCTGCAATTTATTGATCCTAAAGGCCATGTGCTGACGCAGGCGCAAAACGACGCGCTCGTGGCAGTGTTCCAGGCCGCAATGAACAAATAAAAAATTACCCCAGGCCGGAGATTCTCCGGCCTTTTTATTTCGTTTTTTGGCATAATAGCGCGAGACGAGGTAATCGATTGCGTCACGGCAATCAACGCAAAATGCCTGCCTCAGAACCGGATCTTTCATGTTTGGAGTTAAATAAGATGCAAAAGCGAGCTGAGTTGTATCGCGGTAAAGCGAAAACCGTATACAGCACCGATAACCCGGATCTGCTGATACTTGAATTCCGCAACGATACATCAGCAGGCGACGGCGCCCGCATTGAGCAGTTTGATCGCAAGGGCATGGTGAATAACAAGTTCAACCATTTCATCATGACGAAGCTGCAGGAAGCGGGCATCCCGACACAGATGGAAGCCCTGCTGTCAGATAACGAAGCGCTGGTGAAAAAGCTGGACATGGTCCCGGTCGAGTGCGTAATCCGTAACCGTGCGGCCGGTTCGCTGGTGAAGCGTCTTGGCGTTGAAGAAGGGATTGTGCTGAACCCGCCGCTGTTCGACCTGTTCCTGAAGGACGATGCTAAACACGATCCGATGGTTAACGAATCTTACTGCGAAACCTTTGGTTGGGTCAGCAAAGAGAATCTGGCCCGTATGCGTGAGCTGACCTATAAAGCCAACGACGTACTGAGCAACCTGTTTGATGAGGCAGGTTTGATTCTGGTGGACTTCAAGCTGGAGTTTGGCCTGTTCAACGGCGAAGTGGTACTGGGTGACGAATTCTCACCCGATGGTGCGCGCCTGTGGGACAAAGAAACCCTGGATAAAATGGACAAAGACCGTTTCCGTCAGAGCCTGGGTGGCCTGATTGAAGCCTATGAAGCGGTAGCCCGTCGCCTGGGCGTCAAACTTGACTGAGTAACGCTCAGCAGGTCACGAAAAGGAGAGCGCAGGCTCTCCTTTTTCATTTTGGTGTAAAGCTGGTGATTGCGCCGTCACGCATCTAAAATCATGCCATCTGAGTTAATACGCCACAGGGAGCAAAAACCATGCGCTGGCAAGGACGTCGCGAAAGCGACAATGTCGAAGATCGCCGTAATCAGTCATCCGGTAACCGGGGAGGACGCATTCCTCTGCCACGCGGCAAGGCGGGCATTATCATGCTGATTCTGGTCGCGGTGGCGGGTTATTACGGTTATGACCTGACCCCGTTGCTGACCGGGGGCGAGGTGACATCGGGCAACCAACAGCAGCAGCAGCGCACCGCCAACCCGAATCAGGATGAGGCGGCAAAGTTTACTTCGGTCATGCTGGCGACAACCGAAGATACCTGGGACAAGTTGTTCAAACAGATGAACAAACAGTATACGCCGCCGAAGCTGGTGATGTATCGCGGCGCTACGCGCACCGGCTGCGGCACCGGACAGTCTGTTATGGGGCCCTTTTACTGCCCGGCAGACCAGACTGTCTATATCGATCTGTCATTCTATGACGAAATGAAAAACAAGCTTGGGGCAGGCGGCGATTTTGCCCAGGGCTATGTCATTGCGCATGAAGTCGGCCACCATGTGCAGAAGTTGCTGGGCATTGAACCCCGGGTACGTCAGATGCAGCAGGGGGCCAGCCAGACTCAGATTAATCAACTGTCCGTGAAAATGGAGCTTCAGGCCGACTGCTTTGCGGGCGTCTGGGGCCACTATATGGAACAGGAAAAAATCCTCGAAGTGGGGGATTTACAGGAAGCGTTAAACGCAGCCGAAGCCATCGGTGACGATCGTCTGCAGCAGAAAACCCAGGGCCGGGTTGTGCCGGACAGCTTTACGCATGGTACGTCCGCGCAGCGGTATACCTGGTTCAAACGCGGATTCGACAGCGGTAACCCTGGCCAGTGCGACACCTTTGCTCTTAAAGGATGAACCTGAAAGCAGCGACCTGCGCCATGCAGGCCGCCGGTATACGGCGGCTGGCCGTGATCGGCGGCGAAGCCGACTGGTGCCGGGACGCCGCGCTCTCATGGAGCCAGACGCTGGAAGGCGACTGGCTGTGGCTGAGCGATAACCCGCCGGAAACCGGCACGCACTGCGCCCCGACCGCATTTCGTACGCTGCTGGGGCGTGAATTCCATCATGCCGTGTTTGATGCCCGTCAGGGGTTCCATGCCGAGGCGCTGGCGGCGCTGGCCGGAACGCTGACGGCCGGTAGCTGGCTGCTTCTGTTAGTGCCCCCCTGGGCGCGCTGGGCGCAGCAGCCCGATGCGGACAGCCTGCGCTGGGCTGATGTCAGCGAGCCGATTGCCACGCCCCATTTTGTCCATCACCTGCAACGCCTGACGGAAGACGATCAGCAGGCGCTGTTGCATCAGCAGCCGCAGCCGCTCACGCTGCCCAACTGGTCGTCACGGCCGGCCTGGCGCTGTCAGGCCGCGAGTCAGCAGCAAAGCATTCTGCAAGAGCTGGCGCATTTTTCCGCTGGCGTGGCGGTCATCACCGCCGCGCGCGGCAGAGGCAAATCGGCGCTCGCAGGCATGCTGGCGCGACAGAATACGCGCTGCCTGGTAACCGCGCCGGCAAAAATTACCACCACAGTGTTAGCCTCTTTCGCCGGAGAACATTATCGGTTTATGGCACCGGATGCGATTCTGGCGCTGCCCGACCAGCCCGAGTTTGACTGGCTCATCGTGGATGAAGCCGCGGCCATTCCCGCTCCGCTGCTCCATGCGCTGGTAGCACGTTTCCCGCGCGTGTTGCTGGTAACGACCACTCAGGGTTACGAAGGCAGCGGCCGTGGCTTTATGCTCAAGTTCTGCGCTGAGCTGCAGCAGGTGCGCTACTTTACGCTGGACGAACCGTTACGCTGGGCTCGCCACGATCCCCTGGAACACTGGCTCAACCGGGCTCTGCTGTTTGAGGATGCCGCTGAAACCCCGTCCCTGGAGGAGCGTGCGCCCCGGCGAGCAGATGCGTCTGATTTCGCCGCCCAGCAGGCGGCTTACCAACTGCTGACCAGTGCGCATTACCGCACCTCACCGCTGGATCTGCGTCGCCTGTTGGATGCGCCAGGCATGCATCTGTGGCTGGCGGGCGAGGTTCCGGCGCTACAGGGCGCGCTATGGCTGGTAGAAGAGGGCGGGCTGACGGATGAACTGGCGCAAGCGGTATGGGCGGGCCACAGGCGGCCTCGCGGTAATCTGGTGGCGCAGTCGCTGGCCGCGCACGCCGGGCTGACGGAAGCCGCCACGCTGCGCGCCTTGCGAATTAGCCGGATTGCCATTGCCGCACCTGCGCGCCGCCGGGGAATCGGTAAGCAGCTGGTGGCCGCCGCCTGCGCGGATGCCGCCGGATATGATTACCTCTCGGTCAGCTTTGGCTACACTGAACCTCTCTGGGCTTTCTGGCAAGCCTGTGGCTTTACGCTGGCGCGAATTGGCAGTCAGCGAGAAGCCAGCAGCGGTTGTTATGCGGCGATGGCCGTGCTGGGGCTGACGACGGCCGGCAAAGCGCTGCAGCAGAAGGCGGAGGGAAGCCTGGCTCGTGACTGGCCGCTGCTCAGAGCGCATATTCCGCTGGACCTGCCGCTACCGGCAGCCTGTGACCACGCGTTTACCCGGCGCGATGCCTGGCTGGCCGCCGGTTTTGCCTGGGCGCAACGCCCGCTGGAAGCGAGCCTGGCGGTACTTCAGCGGCTGGTTGGCATCAGCCAGCAGCCTTTGCCGCTCCTGCGACAGGCGGTGAACGCTGACACCAGCCTGGCTGAACTGGCTCAGACTGCCCGGCTCAACGGACGCAAGATGCTGATTACGGCCTTACGCGCTGAAGCCGCCGCTGCGCTACTGGCGTTACCCGGCAGAGAAGGCGAAGCGTTGCGTGAGCAATTGCAATAAATCCACCAAGACATTCAAATATTCCCACTATCATCCTGCGCCCGGGGGCGTAGAGTAGTCGCAGGAGGTCGATATGACACTGAAATATGTAATTGTTCAGCAGCCCACTCAGGCTGCCCAGCTGTTTCTGCTTTATCATGCCGTGGGGGACAATCCCGACGCGATGGGCCAAATTGGCAGCTGGTTTGCTAAAACGTTTCCGGCGGCGCTGGTGGTGTCGGTGGGATCGCCGGGGCCGGGCGGTCAATGGTTTAACGAAGCCGGTCTGCATGATAAAAGCGAGCAGGCCTGTGTAGACAGCAGCATGCCGCAGTTTGTCGAGTCGGTGCGTCACTGGCAGCAGAAAAGCGGGGTGCGTCCCGAAGCCACGGCACTGGTGGGGTTTTCACAGGGGGCCAGCATGGTGCTGGAAGGCATCAAAGCCCACGACGATCTGGCTGGCCGGGCGGTTGCCTTTAGCGGTCGCTTTGTGACGCTACCGGAAAAGGCCAGCACGCGGACTACCGTGCATCTGATCCATGGTGATTATGATGACCATATCCCGCTGATGCAGGCGCAACAGGCGGAACAGCGTTTAACCGCGCTGGGCGGTGATGTCACGCTGAATATCGTAGAGGATTTGGCGCATGCCATCGATCAGCGCAGCATGGATTTTGCGCTGCATCATTTGCAGTATACCGTGCCGAAACGTTACTTCGATGAAGCCTCAGGCGGGGCAAAACCTGGCGATGACGATGTCATTATGATGATGTAACCGCGCGCCCTCGCGATGGCGGGGGCGCATGACCGTTATTTTTTCTTCGGCCAGTTGTCGTCCTCGTCCCACTTGTCGTTGAAATCACGATGAGGCGGGAGATCGGGTTTGTTATCCATAAATTTTTTATGATCGATGCGTTTCAGATCTTTATAGACGTTCATTAACACGCCCACCATCAGCAGGATCACCAGGATCCACCAGTAATCTTTAATAAACTCCATAGGCCCGCTCCTTCCCTCGCTGTCAGGCGATCAATTGTTCCATGATGCGTTGATACATCCGACTCAGCATTTGTAAGTCTGATGCTTTCACGCATTCGTTAATTTTGTGAATCGTGGCATTCACAGGACCCAGTTCCACCACCTGCGAGCCCATACGAGCGATAAAACGTCCGTCAGAGGTTCCACCAGAAGTCTGCAACTGCGGCTTAATTTCATTATAGTGCGTAACGGCGTTGACCACGGCATCAACCAGCTTGCCGCGTGAGGTCAGGAATGGCTGGCCGGAAAGCTTCCACTCAATGGTGTAACGCAACTGATGGCGGTCCAGCAGTTCTGCGACACGCTGCTGAATCAGGGTATCGGTGAGTTCCGTACTGAAACGGAAGTTGAACTGCACAAACAGCTCGCCGGGGATGACGTTGTTACTGCCGGTTCCCGCCTGAATGTTGGCGATCTGCATGCTGGTGGCCGGGAAAAAGGCGTTACCCTGATCCCATTCCGTGGCGACCAGCTCGTTAAGCGCCGGCAGAGCACGGTGCACGGGATTATCCGCCAGTTGCGGATAGGCTACATGGCCCTGTACGCCATGCACGGTCAGGTTCGCGGTGATGGAGCCACGACGACCATTTTTCACGACGTCACCCACGACTTCGTTGCTGGAAGGTTCTCCGACCAGGCAATAATCCAGACGCTCGTTACGCGCCATGAGGCGCTCAACCACTTTTACCGTTCCGTTCGCGCCGCTGGCTTCTTCGTCAGACGTAATTAAAAAGGCCAGACGCCCCTTGTGATGAGGATGAACGGCGACAAACCGCTCGGCGGCAACAACCATGGCGGCCAGCGATCCTTTCATATCTGCTGCACCGCGCCCAAACAGCATGCCGTCGCGGATGGTGGGTTCAAACGGGGGATTAATCCAGCGGCTGGCATCGCCCGGGGGAACAATATCGGTGTGGCCGGCAAACGCCAGGGTTTCGCCTTCGCCGCGCGTGGCCCAGAAATTCAGCGTGTCGTTGATGTTCATGGTTTCGATGTGGAAACCTATCGCTTCCAGGCGTGCGATCAGCAGCGCCTGACATCCGGCGTCATCGGGGCTGAGAGAAGGGCGACGAATAAGCTGCTGCGTCAGCTCAATGACCGGACAAAACATATTATGACTTCTCCTGAAGACGATTCTGGTAAAGAGATTCGCTGAAGCCCAGCAGCAGCGAGCCGTCGGGTGCGCGCAGGACAGGGCGCTTGATGATAGCAGGCTGGGCCAGCATCAGCGCTTTTGCACTGGCGGCATCGGTGATGGCCTCGCGCTCTGCCTCGGGTAGCTTACGCCAGGTCGTGCCGCGCGTGTTGAGCAGATCCTGATAGCCCAGTACGTCGATAAACTGCTGCAGCTGGTCACCGGTCAGGCCGTCAGCACGATAATCATGGAAGCGATAGTCCACGCCCGCCGCCTCTAAACAGCGACGTGCTTTTTTAATCGTGTCGCAATTTTTAATCCCAAACATGACCCACTGCGCGCTCATCGCCTGCTCCTGTCATTAAAATTAGCTCTGGAGTTTACCATAGTGTGATCTGATGCAGCATCCGCCCGATCGCGCCTGTATCGAAAAATACCCTGCACAGAGGCGTTTCCCGTCGGGGGTAAACGGTTTCAGTTTTGCCTCTAATGATTTCGCGGTTTATCATTTCGGAATTAAGAATTTCCTTAATTGTGATTTTTAGGCTACGTCCTGGTCAAAACCGCATTAAAACCTGTCAGCTTAGGCCCTTGCTGAAGTGTGCGTCAGCCAGCAAATCAGAAAATACTCAGCTTTTTGTCGCCTTTGCCGATAGTAATGACAGGTGTAAACGTATTCACCAGGCGAAAAAAAAGGCGTAATATTGCCACTACAATAAGAGAGGGTTCTATGATTGACACCGAAATGGGGAACTGGAAAGAATTCATCGAAGCGATGTTACGCAACAAGTAACACGTGAGGAGAAAAGCAGGGCACTTTCCCCTCTGCTGTAATTCTGACCACACACACGAATAAAACGGCCGCTGCGAGCAGAGGCCGTTTTTTTTTGCCTGATTGAGGCGCCGTCAGGCAAGCGGGTTAATCAGTCCCGATGCTTCTCTTTCAGGGGAAAGCGGCGACGCACCAGCACAAAGAACAGCGGCACAAACAGAATGGCCAGAATCGTGGCAGAAATCATCCCGCCCATCACGCCCGTTCCCACAGAATGCTGACTGCCGGAGCCTGCGCCGCTGCTGATCGCCATCGGCAGCACACCGAAGATAAAGGCCAGCGACGTCATCAGGATCGGCCGCAGGCGCTGGCGTGACGCCGCCAGCGTCGATTCAATCAGTTCGCCTCCCTTACTGTTAAGCTCGTTAGCAAACTCGACAATCAGGATGGCGTTCTTGGCCGAAAGCCCGACCACGGTCAGCAAGCCCACCTGGAAATAGACGTCGTTCTCGAGCCCGCGCGTCCAGGTGGCAATCAGCGCACCGATCACGCCAAGCGGGACGACCAGCATGACAGAGAACGGGATCGACCAGCTTTCATACAGGGCTGCCAGGCAGAGGAAGACAACCAGCAGCGAAACCACATACAGCGCGGGTGCCTGAGAGCCCGATAACCGCTCCTGATAGGATGCCCCCGTCCACTGGAAACCCACGCCAAGCGGCAGGGATTCGACCAGTTTCTCCATTTCATTCATCGCTGTACCGCTACTCACGCCCTCTGCGGCTTCCCCCACGATTTCCAGGGAGGAGTAGCCGTTATAGCGTTCCAGACGCGGTGAACCGGTTTGCCAGCGGCTGGTGGCAAATGCCGAGAAGGGCACCATGGTGCCACTGCTGTTACGCACGTACCATTTATCGACATCGCCGGGCAGCATGCGATAGGGCGCATCAGCCTGTACATACACTTTTTTTACCCGTCCACGATCCAGAAAGTCGTTCACGTAGCTTGAGCCCCAGGCAGTGGCTAGCGTGTCGTTAATGGTATCCAGTGATACGCCCAGCGCCTGGGCTTTGCGCTCATCAATATCAATTTGCAACTGCGGGCTGTCATCAAGGCCGTTATGACGGACACGGGACAGGAGCTTATCTTTGCTGGCCTTGTCGAGCAGCATGTCGCGCATCGCCATGAGCTTGTCATGCCCGATGCCGCCATGATCCTGTATTTCCAGGTCAAAGCCCGATGAGCTGCCCAGACCGGTAATCGCCGGCGGACTGCTCGCAATGACCGTGGCCTCATTGATGTGTTTGAACGCTTTTCCGGCGCGCTTAATGATGGCGAACGACGTGCGATCGGCCCCGGGTCTGTCACTCCAGTCTTTCAAACGAATAAACAGACGCGCGACGTTCTGCCCGTTCCCGCCGGGGCCGGAACCGATCGTTGAGAAGACCGACAGCACGTTATCTTTCTCTTTCGTCAGGTAGTACTTTTCCACTTTTGCCACTACCGCCGAGGTCTGATTCATGCTGGAACCGGCGGGAAGCTGGACCTGGGTCAAAATCATGCCCCGATCTTCCTGGGGCAGAAAAGACGAAGGCAGATGAAGAAACAGGAACGCCATGATGCCAATAATCCCCACATACAACAGCAGCCAGCGGCCGCCCGTGCGCAGAATGTGGGCGACACCACGCTGATAGCGGTCGGCGTTGCGGTTGAAATGGTGGTTAAACCAGCGAAAGAAGCCGCGCTCGCCGTGGTGTTCCCCTTTGGCGATGGGCTTAAGCAGCGTGGCACACAGGGCGGGTGTCAGGATCATCGCGACCAACACCGACAGGATCATGGCGGAGACAATGGTCACCGAAAACTGGCGGTAGATTGCCCCGACGGTGCCACCAAAAAAGGCCATGGGAATAAATACGGCGGAGAGTACCAGCGCAATTCCGACCAGTGCCCCCTGGATTTGCCCCATCGATTTGCGGGTGGCAGCGCGCGGCGAGATCCCTTCCTCGCTCATGATACGTTCAACGTTCTCCACGACCACAATCGCATCGTCCACGAGCAGGCCTATCGCCAGCACCATAGCGAACATGGTCAGGGTGTTGATGCTGTAGCCGAAGGCAAAGATCACACAAAAGGTGCCAAGCAGCACGACGGGCACCGCGATGGTAGGGATTAACGTGGCCCGGAAGTTCTGCATAAACAGATACATCACGCCAAATACCAGCAGAATAGCTTCCAGCAGGGTTTTGACCACGTCGGTGATAGAGGCTTTAACAAAGGGCGTGGTTTCATACGCGATTTTCGCTTCCAGCCCGTGCGGAAAATAGTGTGATAATTCATCCAGCCGCGCCCGCACCAGTTTATCGGTGTTCATCTCGTTGGCACCGGAGGCCAGTTTTATGCCCAGGCCGGAGGCGGACTGGCCATTATAGCGGCTGAGGGAATCGTATTTTTCAGCGCCGAGCGCCACCGTTGCGACATCACCTAGCGTCACCACGGAGCCATCGGGATTATTCTTCAGGGTAATCGCTTTAAACTGGTCGGGGGTTTGCAGCATCGCCTGCGCGTTCACCGTGGCGTTCAGCGCCTGATTATTGACGGCCGGTAGCCCGCCCACCTGGCCCACTGCAACCTGGGTATTCTGGGATTTGATCGCATTGACCACATCATCGGTGGTCAGGGCATAGGCGGTTAGCTTGTAGGGATCGAGCCAGATGCGCATAGCATATTGCGTACCGTAGGCATCCACTTCACCCACCCCATCAATACGGCTTAAGGGCTCCTGAATATTACTGGCGACATAATCAGCAATATCTTGTTTGTTCATGCTGCCGTCAGTTGAGACAAACGCCACCATCAAAATGTTACTGTCGCCGGTTTTATTGACGGTCACCCCTTGTGACTGCACCGGTTGAGGTAACTGGCGCAGGGCCGACTGCAACTGATTCTGAACCTGCTGACGGGCTTCATCAGGATTGGTACCCGCGGTAAAGGTGAGGGTGATTTGCGCCTGGCCGGTATTACTGCTGTTGGAGGACATATACATCAGGTTATCGATACCGGTCATGTTCTGTTCGATAACCTGAGTGACGGTATTTTCCAGCGTTTGCGCTGAGGCGCCGGGATAAGTGGCGGTAATACGCACGTTGGGCGGGGCGAGATCGGGATATTGCTCAACAGGAAGTGAAATAATGGCGAGCGTGCCGCAAAGACACAATAAAATAGCCAAAACCCAGGCGAAAATTGGGCGGTCGATAAAGAAATTCGACATTGAACCGACACTCCTCACTGCTTTTATTATTAATATGAGCGATGCAGCGCGTGACGCACGGAAAAATCCACGCAAACCACGCACGGGTAGGACTCTACTTTACGTGCGAGGCGGGTTTGAAAAGTGGAGAAATTGTAGAGAATGTGTAAGTTTGCGCGTTTTTTATCAACTGTTTCGGCGCTCAATCCACATAATTGTTGCAGCAACGCGTGAACGTACATCAAGTTTGCGCAGGACATTACGAATGTGGACCTTCACCGTTTCTTCCGAGATATGAAGTGCATGAGCCACGTCTTTATTGGACAAGCCCCGCGCCACTTCCTGCATCACGCCGCGTTCGCGTTCGGTCAGCAAGCGGAAGGGATCGTCACTGTTATGTCGCATGGACAGAGCGTGCCTTACCGCATCGCTAAACACCGTCTCACCCTGTAGGGCCTGCATGATCTGGCGCAACAAGATTTCGGGTTCGCTGTCTTTGAGTAAATAGCCGTCCGCTCCTGCATCCACCAGGGCGTAAATGTCACTGCGCGCGTCAGAGACCGTCAGCACCAGAATACGTGAGCTGATGCCTTCATGACGAAGCGCTTTTAACGTATCCAGCCCTGACATCCCTTTCATGTTGAGATCGAGCAGGATGATATCCGGTGTCAGACGGCGGGCTTCCGCCAGCGCTTCAGTTCCGTTACTGGCTTCAGCGATGACCTGCAACTGCGGCTCCAGCGCCAGTAGCTGGCGGATGCCCCGGCGCATAAGGGGATGATCGTCCACGATCATAATGGTTAAAGCAGGTTGTGCCATGTTAGCTCCCTGTGCCCTGGATGCCAGACGGCGGTACGGGCAGTGCGAACGATCGACTTTCCAGACCGTTCCAGAATGTTGATTGTAATGGTTAATTCTGCCTTCAGGTGTTGATCTGCCACATCTTGCATGATCTCAGGATGTTATTAAAATACACAATGGCGGCCAACAGCACTACTCACGCGGCAGCGCCGGACGCGATGGAAAACGCAGTGTGACACGTGTTCCACGTGGCTGTGCCGTAATCTGTAAGGATCCGGCTAGCCGTTCAGCCCGCTCCGTCATGGTCGTCAGCCCGTAATGCCCCTGGGGTTCCTCTGTCGTGCCGATCCCAATACCATCATCCGTCACGCTCAGTATATGTTCGCCTTCATCTGTGTGCTGATAGTCGAGGGTAATCATCTGTGCATTTGCATGGCGAATGGCGTTAAGCAGCGCCTCGCGGGCAATCTGGAGTACGTGTACCTGCTGTTGAGCATCCAGCGCCTCAAGCCCTGGCTGGCAGGTGAAATGGATGTCGGCCTCAGACTGCTTCTGCAAGGAGGCGATCATTGCGTGCAGAGCGGCCATCAGATCGGATTTTTCAATCGTTAAACGGAAGGTGGCAAGCAACTCACGGAGCTGACGGTAAGCTTCAGCCAGCGCAAGATCGAATTCGGCAATAATGTCATGTGCTGCCCGATCGCGCGCATCGACAGTGCGCCGCAGCAGCGTCAGTTGAATACGCAGGTAGGTCAGTGCCTGAGCCAGCGAATCATGCAGCTCGCGTGCAATGGTGGCGCGCTCTTCAATTAATAGCATCTGCTGCTGCTGTTTTTGGGTCTGCCAGATCCAGACTGACCGGGCCAGCATTGCCGCCAGGCTCTGCATTAATGCTGCAGGCGGCGTCGTAACGGTCGTTTGCCAGTGCAGGGTGCCAATAGGGTGATCGCCCTGCTGCAAGGGTAACTGATGCCAGGCCTGAGAAGGGGCGATTTGCCCGGACTCAAAGGTAAACTGCTCGCCTTCCATGCGGATAAACGCAAGCTTTTCTCTGGCAAGCACGCTGGCCAACACGCTGTCGAAGAGAGCCGGATGCAGGGGGCCGCGCGTTAAAATCTGAGAGCTCTGATAGAGCAGCGAAAGCGTGCGGTTTGCCTGGGTCAGATCCCGGGTTTTATCGCGGACCCGCTGCTCCAGAAGCTGATAGTGCGCGTGCAACTGGGCGGCCATGCTGCTAAAGGTGTGTGACAGCACCTTAAGTTCATTCTGCTGCTCGACGTGCAGAGGCGGGAACGCAAAATTGCCCTTTTCCACATAACGACTGGCGGTGACCAGCGCGTTCAGCGGCTTAACGACCTGCTGACGGGTAAAGCGTATCGTCATCAACGCCAGCGCCACGATCGCCACCAGGCCCGTCAGGCTACTGATCGCCACTACCCGCATTTTCAGTTCAGCATAACGCTGCAGTTCCAGGACAAAGCGATCGATTTCCCCCACGTAGACGGGCATTTGAAGCTGCCAGGCTTCTGCTGCATCGGCATCAAGATGCTGAGCTAACTCCGGCCAGCCCGCGCGCAAACGTTGATAGTGGTTAATAACTTTATGTGGCACCCAGGGGCGGTCGAGGCCTTGTAAAACGGGGGCATCAAGGGTGTGCTGGAACTGCGCAAGATGCGCTACCAGCAGGCGAGGCTCCAGCCTGGCATCCCAGGCCAGCCGGTAACTCTGCATCCGTAGCGAACCGGCCAGATTAATGGCTTCCGCGTCACGCAGGCTGCTGGAAAGGGTGAGCAGAGCCAGACCGGTTGTCAGCAAAGCCAGCAACACAATCAGCGTTAAAGACTGCGCAATACTTCGGGTAACAGAGCGTTTAACAATCACAACAAATAACCCCTTCAGTAACAGGGAAGGATAAAAGAGGTGGCAGAGGACGCCAGGCGACCTGTCATGAAATAGCCCGAAATGAGACCGTTCAGCAGCTTTACTCACCCGGATTGACGTTTCCCAGGAATCCCGACGTCAGACCGACCATTACTCGCACAGCTTTACAACTCACAAAGGTTGCCTTGCATTGTCTCGCCAATAATCAATAACGTGTTTAACCACAGCGACCAACGCGAGTACAGGAGTATTTATGAAACGATTACCTGCTTACCTCACCGCCGCCCTGTTGGCCACTGCGTCATTTTCTACCTTGGCCGCCACGGCGGTGGACCAACGCGAGGCACAGGATCTGCAAAAAATCGGCAGCGTCTCTGTTTCCAGCGTAAATGGTTCACTTGACGATGTGACTCGCCAGCTTTCACAACAGGCGAAAGCCGAAGGCGCCAGCCACTTCCGGGTCATCGGTGTGAACACGCCGGGTGATTCCAGCCTCTGGACCGGCACCGCAGAGATTTACCGCTAAACCCTCTCTATTCCATCCCTGTAGTGTTTACCGGCCAGCCAATGGCCGGTTTTTTTGTGATCTCAGAAAAATTTTTTACAAATCGTCCCGCATATCCCCTCGGTATATTTTGCTTCGATGTTACATAACGGTTAGGATTCATCGCCGTAAATTCCCGCGCCGCTTTCCGTAAACTCACAGGCGGACGCACAGAGGAAGACAACCCATTTCGCAGTGCTGAACGCAATCGTTTGGATGCGCTATGACTTATGGTCAGGACAAACAGGAAGGCTATGAAATCTACAAAGAAATCCGCAGCGGACATGCGCGCTGCGAAACGACGCTGGCTCAATTCCCACGACTCCGGCTATAAGAAGGCCATGGGCAATCGTCACGTGCAGATGATTGCCATCGGGGGAGCCATCGGTACGGGGCTGTTTCTGGGCGCAGGCGCCCGTTTACAGGCGGCAGGCCCGGCCCTCGCCATCATCTATCTGGTCTGCGGTATCTTCTCATTCTTCATCCTGCGCGCACTGGGCGAACTGGTTTTACACCGTCCCAGCAGCGGAAGCTTTGTCTCCTATGCTCGTGAGTTCATGGGCGAGAAAGCCTCTTATGTGGCGGGCTGGATGTACTTTGTTAACTGGGCCATGACCGGGATTGTGGATATCACTGCCGTTGCGCTTTATATGCATTACTGGGGCGCGTTTGGTGATGTGCCGCAGTGGGTATTTGCGTTAGGGGCGCTGGCGATTGTCGGTACCATGAACATGATCGGCGTAAAGTGGTTCGCCGAAATGGAGTTTTGGTTCGCGCTGGTCAAAGTGCTGGCGATTGTCATTTTCCTGGTTGTCGGTGTCGTGTTCCTCGGCACGGGTAAACCGCTCGATGGAAATGCAACCGGCTTCCACCTGATCACGGATAACGGCGGCTTGTTCCCGCACGGCCTGTTGCCGGCGCTGGTGCTGGTGCAGGGCGTCGTATTTGCCTTCGCCTCGATTGAACTGGTCGGTACGGCAGCAGGCGAGTGTAAAGATCCGGAAACCATGTTGCCGAAGGCGATCAACAGCGTTATCTGGCGTATTGGTTTGTTCTATGTCGGTTCCGTGGTGCTGTTAGTGATGTTGTTGCCGTGGAATGCCTACCAGGCTGGGCAAAGTCCGTTTGTGACCTTCTTCTCTAAGCTGGGCGTGCCTTACATTGGCAGCATTATGAATATTGTGGTGCTGAGTGCGGCGTTATCCAGCCTGAACTCCGGTCTCTACTCGACCGGCCGTATTCTGCGCTCAATGTCGATGGGCGGTTCCGCACCGAAGTTCATGTCTAAAATGAGCAGCCAGCAGGTGCCCTATGCCGGGATTCTGGTGACCGTCGGCGTCTATATCATCGGCGTGGTGCTTAACTACTATGTGCCGTCTCAGGTATTTGAGATCGTATTAAACGTGGCGTCACTCGGCATTATCTCTTCCTGGGGCTTTATCGTGCTTTGCCAGCTACGCCTGCGTAAAGCGATCAAAGAAGGCAAGGCAGACGACGTCAGCTTCAAGCTGCCAGGCGCGCCTTTTACCTCATGGCTGACGCTGCTGTTCCTGTTCAGCGTACTGGTATTGATGGCGTTCGACTATCCAAACGGCACCTATACTATCGCCTCCATTCCGTTGATTGCGGTGATTCTGGTACTGGGCTGGTTTGGCGTGCGTAAGCGTGTGAACGCCATTGCAGCGACCGAACACGATCATCACGAGCACGACGGTAAATCGTCGTAACCGAGACGTTTCGCATAGAATGCCAGCCAGCGTGCTGGCATTTTTTTTGCCTGTGAGGATGGACGATGACGTGCGCAAGGCCCGTAATTCAGATAGTTTTCTTTTAACGTACGTCCTATTATCTCAGGCTCCCTTTCTGTCGCTGCGGAGCGTCCATGTCCTTCAAGATCAACATCATCAAAGATAAGCTGCTGTCAGAGAACTGGTTTGTCCTGCGTAATATCACTTATGAGATTACCGACAACCGGGGCGAACTCGTGCGTCACAAGCGTGAAGTTTACGACCGCGGCAACGGTGCCACCATTCTGCTGTATAACCGTGACAAGAACAGCGTGGTACTGACGCGCCAGTTCCGCATTGCCACCTACGTTAACGGTAATGAAGACGGTATGTTGATTGAAGCCTGTGCAGGCTTGCTGGATGATGACTCGCCTGAAGACTGCATTCGCAAAGAGGCCATTGAAGAAACCGGCTATGCGGTGGGCGAGGTGGAAACCCTCTATTCGGTTTACATGTCGCCGGGCGGCGTGACCGAGCTGGTGCATTTCTTTGCGGCTGAATATCACGACGCGCTGCGGGAAAATGCGGGCGGCGGTGTAGAGGATGAAGCCATCGACGTGCTGGAAATCACGTTTCCTGAGGCCATGCAGTGGGTGAAAGCGGGGCGCATCCGCGATGGCAAAACCATTATGTTATTGCAGCATGCGCTTATTGCAGGCTGGCTCACGCTCTGATGGAGTACAGAGCAGACGCGCCACCAGGCGCCTCTGCCTGAATGTTACGCGCAGGCCAGCACGCTCTCGGCCACGCATTCCGGGTGCGACTGCAGGCGCGCCAGTGCATCGGCATAAGCGGGCATAGCATGAGCGGCTCCCTGTCGTTCAACGCACAGGGAGGCAAACGCTGCGGCGAACAGTGCAGCCTGTTCCAGAGAAACGCCGGCGGCCAGCCGGGCAGCCAGCGCACCGTTAAAGGCATCGCCCGCGCCGGTTGTATCAAGCGGCGTGGCGGGAAACACCGGAATATGCAGCAGCTGTTGCCCGTCAGACAGTAAGGCGCCCGCCGTACCCAGGGTAATAATTACCTGACGTGCGCCCTTGCGGTGCAGCACAAGGGCGGCCTGCCGGGCGCTGGCGAGGTCCGTGACCTTCACGCCGGTCAGCAGCATGGCTTCGGTGCTGTTGGGCGTCAGCAGATCGACCTTTGCCAGCAGAGCGTCACTGATTTTTTGAAACGGTGCCGGATTAAGGATGACAAAGGTATTTGCCGCCCGGGCATGATCGATCATGCGCTGAATCGCGCTCAGATTATTTTCCAGCTGTACCAGCAAAATATCCGCCGCGGCAACGGTCGGCCTGCAGCGCGTCACTTCCGCTGCGCTGACGGTGAGATTCGCCCCAGGATAAACAGAAATCATATTCTCAGCGTCATTACCGGCCACGTAAATCAACGCATTGCCGGTGGGTTTCTCTTTGCAGGTGAACAGCGTAATGGCATCAAAGCCGGTTTTTTCCAGATGCCGGCGGGCAAATATGCCGAAGTCGTCGTTGCCCACTTTGCCGATGTAGTGCACCCGGGCGCCCGCACGAAGCGCGGCGGTGGCCTGATTCGCGCCTTTGCCGCCGGGCCCCATCATGCTGTGCTGGGCAATTAACGATTCACCCGGTAGCGGAAAGCGGGCCATGCCTGCCACGATATCCAGGTTGAAGGAACCGAACACGCACACTTTGCCTTTCATTTTTCCCCTCCAAAACAGCGCTCGGCGGCCAGACAGGCACCGCGACAGCCCGTGTGATCGGTCGCATGGCTGAAAACGATTTTTAAACCCTGGCGCGTAACAGGCGGTCGCAGATGTTGCTGAATGGCGCTGCGCAACTGCACCAAGGGAAAATCCGCCATCGACAGTACGCCACCGCCCAGAATCAGGTACTCGGGATCCAGAATGTTCATTTCGCTGGCGATCAGCTGTGCCAGCCGCTGCACAAACGCCCGCAGATCAGGGTGATCGCCATGCCGGGTAAAGAGTTGCGAAATCCCCGTATCCGGCTGTTGTGCTGCCGCCCAGGTGCTGAGCCAGTGACCGGATATCAGGGTTTCGGCACAGCCCCGGTTGCCGCACGGGCAGGGCAGGTCGTTGTTCGCCAGCGGAATATGGCCCAGCTCGCCTGAGCCCCCATGATGACCATGATAAAAGCGGCCTTCCAGCCACAGGCTGTTACCCAGACCGGTGCCGGGATATAACCCCACGGCATTATTGGGTAACGTCTCCAGCTGCAGCAGATCCCACAGCATCAGGTGGTTCACATCTTTATCCATGGCAACCGGTACGCCAAGGCGCGCGCTGAGCCGTGCCACGACGGGTTGTTGATCCAGCGCCTGAATAAAAGGCAGCGAGATCACCTGCTGGCGGTCACGGCTGAGAATGCCGGGCAGGCCAAGCATCACCCCGCTTACCGGCTGCGCCTCCAGCGTTTCGCAAATCAGATCGCCAAGCGCGACCAGCGCATCCGCCTGTTGCGACCAACTGGCGGTCGGCACTTTACGGAAGCCGCACCAGTTCCGGCCTTCTTCCATCAGCTGCAAACGGGTACTGGTGCCGCCAATATCAATGCCAAGCCAGCGTGATTTCATGCAGACTCCTGCGCCAGTCCCTGCGCGGCATCAATACTGTCGCGCATCATTGTCCAGGCGGTGGAGAGATCGTCATGCAGGTTGAACAGGCCCGAGGTGCCGACAATCAGCACTTCCGCTCCGGCTTCCAGCAGGGTGCGATAAGTGCGTTGATTACAGGAGCCATCGATCTCAATCAAATAGTGGTAGCCGTGGGCGCGTTTTAACGCACTGAGTGCCCGAATCTTCTCCACCATTTCCGGTATGAAGGGTTGCCCGGCATAACCCGGATCCACCGTCATCACCGTGATCTTATCCAGCAGATGCAGGTAATGATGAATAAAGGACACCGGCGTGGCGGGGTTCAATACCACGCCCGGTTTTTTCCCCAAACTGCGAATCAGGTTGATCACCCGGAAGGCATCCCGATTGATCGTCTCTGCGTGCGGGCAAATATAGTCCGCTCCGGCGTTGGCGACTGCCTCAATAAAATCGGTGGGCTGCTCAACCATCAAATGCACATCGATAGCCACTGGCGTGTGCGGGCGAATTTGCTCAATAAAGAACGGTGAGAGCGTGATATTTTTGACGTAGTGACCATCCATGATATCAACATGCAGGAAGTCAGCGCGGGTGTTCAGCACAGCCAACTGCTGCTTGATCTCCATCAGGTTCATACACATCAACGACGGGGAGATTTGAATTCGCATCATACTTCCTTTTTCTCAGTCAGAGGATTCAGTACCGCACTCAGGCGCTTGCTGCGCTTCATGGCACGGCGTTCATTGAGTCGGGCTTTACCCTGTTTCACGGCCAGCACCACAATCAGCACTGCGCCCCACATCGCCAGGCTGACGTGCTGGCTGATATTCATCAGGTTGAAGCCAGTTGAGAGGATCTGCAGGGCAATCAGCGCCAGCACGACGCCGGTCACACGGCCAAAACCGCCGTTGGGATCGGTGCCGCCAAGAATAATGGCCAGCACGGTCAGCAGCAGGTACGCATCGCCATAGCCCATACGCGCAGAGTTAAATCGCGCCATCATCACGAGCCCCGCCAGCACGCATAGCAGGCTGGAAATCACATACACCAGCACGATCATGCGATGCGTATTAATTCCGCTAAACCAGGTGGCATTAATGTTGCTTCCGCCCATATAGATGCACTTACCTGCACGGGTTTTCCCCAGGAACACCGCCAGCAGCGCCGCGGCCACGAAAAAGACCCACAGCGGCAGAGGAATGCCCAGCAGCGTGTCGGCGCCCAAAGCGCGCACCACCGGCGGCATGCCGCTCACCGCGGCGCCTTTTGTCAGCCAGATGCCGATGCCGTTGAGGGTAATCATGATGGCCAGGGTCACCAGAATGGGATGGGCACCGATGCGGGTTACCATCACGCCGGTGATCAGGCCAATCAGTGCAGCAATCAACATGGCACCCAGCACCGCCAGCAGCAGCCAGGCCAGCTGCTGACCGGTTCCCGCCCCGTCTGGCAACATGCCGAGTAGCACCCAGGCGATGAACAGGCTGGTCAGATTGGCGGTGGTAATAATCGCCAGGTTTAATCCGCCACTCAGAATGGCAATAAACATCGCCAGGGTGAGCAAGCCCAGCTCAGGCAGTTGAAAGGCCATGCTGAGAAAGGTGGAATCGGTAAAAAAACGGCCGGGCAGCAGGATGCTGAACAGCGCCAGCGCAAACGCGATGAGCAGCAGCAGGCCGGTATTGGTACCGTCAGGTTTCAACGCAGTTAAAGGTTTCATGTGTGCTTCTCCCATCAGACAAAGCTGACGTCAGTCTCTTTGCGCTTTTTATAGTGCGTGACGGCGATGGCGACCATAATCACGCCACCGACCACGATGTTCATGAAATAGTTGGATACGCCAATCAGGTTGAGGCCGTTCTTTAAAATGGCGATCAGGAAAACCCCCATTAAGGTGCCGCTGACCGTGCCTTTTCCGCCCATCAGGCTGGCACCACCCAGCACGGTGGCAGCCAGCACATCCAGTTCACCGCCGACCAACGCGTTTGGCACCACTTCACCCATGCGATAAACCTGCACCAGTCCGCCAATGGCCGCCATCGCCCCCAGCCAGCCGTAGGCAAAGAGGTGAATCAAACCAACGCGAATCCCGATGCGCCGCGCGGACTCCGCATCACCGCCCACGGCATAAAGCTGGCGGCCCAGATGCGTTTTGTTGAGTAACACGGCCGTCAGGGTGGCGATGACCAGCAGGACGAGCAGGGGCAGGCCAAGCTGAAACGTCTGGCCCTGCCACTCAAACGGCAGCACGCTGCGAAGGGTGATCCACCATTCAGGCAACTGATAGAGGCTGCGTCCGCCGGTTGACCACATCAGCAGCCCAAACAGCAGCGACTGCATGCTGATCGTGATGATGATGGAGACCACCCGCAGCCAGGTAATGAGCCAGGCGTTGATCATGCCGAACAGCGTGCCGCAGGCCACCGCCAGGCCAATACTCAGCAGGGCGTGATCAAACTGATAGTGCACAAACAGGGAGGCGATGAAGTACTGCACCACCGAGGCCACGGCAGCAAAGGAGATATCGATGCCGCCGGTGACCAGCACCACAAAGAGCCCTAGCGCGAAGATGCCGGTGACCGCATAGCTTTCGGCTAAATCCAGCAGGTTTTGTACGCTGAGGAACTGGTCGCTGGACAGCGAAAACACCCCAATAAACAGCAGTAAAACCCAGGTCAGCCAGCCCTGGCTGGAATGAGGACGTAAACGGGATAAGTCAGGCATTGATGACCTCCGCCAGTTGCTGTTCTTGCACTCGGTCTGGCTGGTATTCGGCATGGATCGTCCCCTCGCGGAAATGCAAAATGCGGTCGCAGTTGTGCCAGACCTCCGGGACTTCATCGGAAATCAACATAATCGATAAGCCTTCTCGCGCCAGTTCGTGGATCAGCTGGTAGATGCTGGCCTTCGCGCCGACATCGACGCCGACGGTGGGCGAGTCAAGAATTAACAGGCGAGGTTGAGTGAGTACCCACTTGGCTAAAACAATCTTTTGCTGGTTGCCGCCGGAAAGCGTGGAAATTGCCTGTTCGGGATCGGCAACCCGGACGCCAAGCTGCTGAATCCACTGCAGGATCAGCCTGTTCTTACGGTATTCATCAATCAGGTGAAAGCGGTTTTGCAGCTTATCGAGAATCGGCAACACCATGTTATCGGCCACCGACTGTTGCTGAACCAGCCCCAGCGTCAGACGGTCTTCTGAGACATAGCCAATACCGGCTTTGATGGCGTCTTCATGGCTACGGAAGCGTACCGGTTTCGTGTCCAGCCAAATCTTGCCGCTGTCGGGCTGGGTCATACCAAATAGCGACAGAGCCAGCTCGGTACGACCCGAACCCAGCAGGCCACAGAGCCCCAGCACCTCGCCTTCGTACAAACGAAAATTCACGTCGTGATACTGCCCGCTCCGGCTGAGGTGCTCGACTTCCAGCAACACGCGATCGCGCCTGCGCGTGACGTTTTTCAACGGATATTCCAGCTTCTGTCCGGTCATCAGTTCCGTCAGACGGTGCGGCGTCATGTCCTGTGCTGGCCAACTGCCAACCCTGCGGCCATCGCGAATAACCGTCACCCGATCGGAGATTTCCAGTACTTCATCCAGTCGATGGCTGACAAACACCACACAGATGTTTTTCTGCTTGAGATAGCGCACCGTGCGCAGCAGCTGATTCACTTCTGTACGGGTTAGCGAGGCTGTGGGTTCGTCCATGATCACCAGCCTGGCATCGGCAACCAGTGCCCGGCAAATCGCGACCTGTTGCCGCTGGGCAATGGAGAGGTGCGCCACTTTCTCGTTGAGATCGAGTTCAAACTGAAGCTCGTCAACGATACGTCGGGCGCTGGCATGCAGCCTTTTACGCTGATGCCAGCCGAACAGGCCACGCAGGTTGTGTTCAAACGCAATGTTTTCGGCCACGCTCAGGTTAGGGAACAGAGACAGATCCTGATAGATCACCTGTATACCAAAGTCTCTGGCCTGCTGGGTTGAAAGGCGGGGCAAAATTTCCCCTTCGCCCAGACGGATCTCGCTGCCCTCATCCGGCGCATGAACGCCTGAAATCACCTTAATGAGCGTGCTTTTGCCACAACCATTCGTCCCGGCAAGGCAGTGCACTTCTCCGGCCAGCAGCGTCAGCGAAATATCGCTCAGCGCACGATGACCACCAAACGTTTTCGACAACGCATCTAACGTCACGAGCGTCTGCGGTGCGACAGGTCTCATCTCTACAGCCCCAGCTTAATCAGTTTCGGCAGGTTGGCTTTATCCAGGCTTTCGGTGTTATTGCCCAGAAGGGTATGCGTCGTGTCATCGACCCGGACCTTGCCTAATCCCTCAATGGTCATGCCATCTTTAATGGGCGTGTTTTTCTCCATCATCTCGGCAAGACGGACAAACACTTCACCGGCCGTATGGGGATTCCAGATATAGCCGCCTTTGATCGCGCCCCGATTGACGAGCTGCGCGCCCTGGCCCGGACTGAAGGCTCCGATGACGCACACCTGGTTAACCTTATTGCGGTTCATTACGGCCCGGCCTGCGCCGATAGGGCCCTGTGAGCCAAAGGCTAAAATCCCTTTCAGATTGGGATATTTAGACATCAGCTCGTTGGTGGTACGGATAGAATCATCCAGCGATTCGCCTACGCCAAATTTGTCGGTGACCAACTGCATTTTGGGATAATGCTGTTTTTGATACGCCAGCGCGGCGTCGGTCCACTGCTGGTGGAGCGGCACCGTCAGGCTGCCAACGTACATGGCGTATTGCCCTTCATCGTGCATACAGGCTGCCAGCGCTTTCATATGGTTGATGCCGTGGGTGGCTGCATCCACTAACTCAAAGTCCCAGTTGGCGAATTTCTGACCCGGTGATTCATGGGTAATCACTTTGATGCCCGCATCGCGCGCCCGCTGTAAGACGGGCTCCAGGACTTTAGGATCGTTGGGGACCACGCCAATGATATCGACTTTCTGCGCAATCAAATCCTCAATAGCGCGTACCTGCAAGGCGGGATCGGCTGCGGTGGGTCCGACCATCCATGCATCTATGCCGCTTTTCGCTGCTTCACTTTTAATCCCGGCTTCCATCGCGTTGAACCATGGAATACCGCCAATTTTCACCACGATGCCCATACGTATTTTTTCTGCTGCCTGAGCCTGGAATGCGAATAATGCGATCAGGGAGCAGGCGATAAGCTGTTTTTTCATAGTGACTCCATTTATTGATTAATAAGCTGCACGGACTGAGGCCGTTGTGAACAGTCGATAATATTTACCCCGTTCCACGCCAGTTCCTGTTCCAGCTCTTTATCTTTTAACTGGTCGGTAATAAGAAAATCCACATCGCGATAATGACAAACACGCGCGAATGAGGGCCGAAGAAACTTAGAGCTATCCATTAATAAATGTTTGCGTTCAGCTGCCAGAATGAGTTGTTGTTTTAAATGTGCATTATGTTCATTCCCCTCGCGTAAATAACCGTCGTTGCCCAGGCTGCTACAGGAAAAAAAGATTTTATTTATTTGAAACTCTTTTAACGGTTGTTCAGTTACGATGCCGTGAAAATCTTCATAGCGATCGGAATATTCGCCACCCAGGCAGATCGTGCGAATACTGCTGCGCGCCGCCAGGGTCTGCACAATGCGTAAAGAATTAGTTAATACAGTTAATTCAATATCCGGTAACTGTCGGGCCAGATAAAAACACGTGGTACTACTATCGAGTAATAAACAATCACCTGGGCTAATAAACCCCAGCGCCCGCTTAGCAATGGTCATTTTGGCATCGACATGTTCATTAATTCGCTGCCGGAAAGATAATTCATACTCATTAATGGCCCGGTTATTTATCTGAATGGCTGCATTATATTGTTTAACTGGAACAGCGCCGCCATGGCTTCGCTGGAGTATGCCTTTCTTTTCCAGTTGCGCTAAATCCCGACGAATCGTTTCCTGCGAAACCTGACATAAGGCGGTCAGTTCAGCGACAATCACGCGTCCATTACGCATTAATTCATCAATAATTCTCTGCTGGCGTTCAATCGGCAACATGCTGGCCTCCGAGGGTTATAAAGTACTGGAAGGCACGCGGCAAAAATGTGGCCTGAGCGTGGCTACGCAGGTCACTCTTCTCACAGCGTGCGTAAAGAGATATTTGTTGGGTTTTTATGAAAAACTATGTAATAGGTATATTAAAGACGTGACTGATATCACTAAATTAGGGTTATTTAACCGTAAGAAATAGGGCTGACAGGCTTTTATGCCTGCACCTGTGGCGACTATAACATGCCTGTTTTTGACCGTTTATGTGTATTTGACCGATTCGACTGGCGGGAATGTCCGACGAATCCGATTGAGCGCAACAGAGTGAAACAGCATGATGACTATTCTGCAGAGATCACCGCCTTTCTTTTGTTGTAAAGCGGATGTTTTTTAGTCGGTTAGCTGCGCTTGCTGAGCACTTCACAGAATGCGGCCCTCGTGACGTGCGCTATTGCGCTATCATCTTCCACTCAAAGAAGTTGGGGTTCGATTTTCTTAATGTGGTATGGGATGAAATCGCTGTTTGCGTTGTCTGTTTTTATGGTTGCCGCAGCTCAGGCTGATCCGGTACAGAAGCTGTTTTCTGACTGGCAACTCACCTGCAATAATGCGGCGCATTGCGTTGCGCGCAGCATACCTGGCGACCAGGGCCTGGTTATGACGCTTTCCCGCAGTGCGGGATCCGATGACAAACCGTTACTGCGCATCGATTACGGCAGCGCATACAGCGGCGCGCTGCCCGGCCCGGCGCTGCAAGATAATCTTTTAGTCGATCAACGTCGGCTGCGGCCTGACTTCAAGCACTGGACGGTTGAGCCACACCATCTTGCTACCAGCAATCCTATCGCCATTAACGAATTTCTTGAACTGACCATGGATGCGAAAAGCCTGCAGCTGACGTTCAATGCCGGTCCGCAGATCTCGTTGCGCGGTATGAAAGCCGCGTTGTTATTTATGGACGATGTGCAGGGCCGGGTGAATAGCATGAGTGCCTGGGTCAGGCGCGGAGGAAGAACCGGCGTCCCGGCCGCACCGGCCGTACCGCAACTGCCGCCGGCGATGGCTGCGCCTGCGCCACTGACGCGTGACGAGACCAGCGGGCTGATCGACTACGGAACGTGGCGAGTGAATTCGGATACCTGTTCCCTTGATCCCCTGCGCCGCGAAGTCAGCGTCTCGCCGCTGACAGACAAAAAAGCGCTGCTGCTGGTCAGCTGTGAAATGGGCGCCTATAACGTGATCGATCTGGCTTTTGAAGTAACGCGTGCGCCGCCCTATGTGGCGCGTGGGATTACGCTGACCTTGCCTTTTACCCCGCCGGGTGCATCAGAGCGCCAGCTGGAGCTGATTAACGCAGATTATGATGCGGCAAGCGGGCAGCTCTATACCTTTGGCAAAGGACGCGGACTTGGCGACTGTGGTACCGCGACCCGCTGGCAGTTTGACGGCGAACATTTTGTTTTAGCCGAGTATGCCGAGGAATCAACCTGCGATGCCTGGCACAGCAGTGACGACTGGCCCACGCTTTGGGTGAGCCAGTCAGCCCCATCAGCGGTGAGCGGTTAGGGAATCGCCTGGACCATCATCGGTGAGCCGTTCTGATTGCCCACCAGCTCAGCGAGCAGGTTGTTTACGCCGTCACTCATCGGCGTAAAGCGCGTCAGAGGTGAGCGGGTAACGACCACAAAAACCCCGATGTTTTGCTGGGGAACCATCGCCATATAGGTAATGAAGCCGCCACCGCCGCCGGTTTTCTGGATAATGCCAGGGCGACCGTTGGCCGGCCCCATATAAACCCACCCCATTCCCAGCGCGTCGGCTTTGCCCGGCACGTCCATGCCGTCAACTTTATGCAACTGGTCGCGACGGTAGATCAGCGTCTGCAGGCGGTCGATCTGTGGCGTACGGTGATTTACCGAGGAGTTGAGGAACTGCTGCATCCAGCGGCCCATATCATCAGGCGTCGAATATACGCCACCGCTGCCGATGGCCGCCAGCGTGTTATTACAGGGGCTGGCGCCTTTTTCCGCCACCATCAGGCGTGCGCACTGCTCAGGTGACGGCGTAAAGGTGGTGTCTTTCATCCCCAGTGGACGGGTAATTAACTGCTGCAGCAGGGCAGGATAAGGCTTACCGGCCGCGCGCGACAGCGCATCGCCCAGCAGGTCATAACCGAGATTGGAATAGGCCGCATTGGTGCCGGGGGCGGCTTTCAGGCTGGCCGTGTTTAACCAACGCCAGCGTTCACTCTGTGTCGGCCAGACAAACACCGGACGATGGGGTTTGCCGCCGGGCTGCTCTCGCGGCAGACCGCTGGTATGGGTAGACAGGTTAATCAGCCGAATGGGCTGACCATCAAAACTGGGCACCCGCTTTCCGGGCGGTGCATATTTACTGAGCGGATCGTCAAGGCGAATCTCCCCGCGCTCGGCCATCTTCACCATGACTTCACTGGTCATCAGCTTGCTGAGTGAGGCAATACGAATTAACGAATCCTTTTGGGGGCGAATATTGTTTCCTGGCCGCGTGTCACCAAAGCTGGCGAAAACCCGCTGATTACCATCTATTGCGACCAGCGCCATGCCTGTCGCACCGCTGGCATAGAAGATATGCTCCGCATAGCGGTCAACAATTTGAGATGCCAGCAACGGATCGGGCGCAACCTGCGCCATGCTTTTAAGGGGAAGCAAAGAAACCAGTAGAGCCAGTACGTAAGGAGTGCGCATTTTCAACGGAGAGGGCTTCGCTATAGGAATCGGGTGAAAACCTATAGTAATCAGTTTGCGGATGACGGGAAGAGCAAAGGACAGTTTTTTTTGTTTCGGATTACAGCATGCGGGCCAGACGGGCCGGTGACGTCATGGGATTGGCGCCGCATTTTGCCCCTGAAAGCCACCTGACTGAACCGGCGCAGGGCGAGCGCGGGACACCCGTTCGGTCAGGTGCGTTTGTACATGCGCCGGGGATGGCCCACCTTGCCATACAGCATTTCGACCGTCAGAAAGCCGGTTTCCACGCAGTGCTCCAGGTAGCGGCGGGCGGTCGTTTTACTCAGCCCGGTTACTGTCATCACCTCATCGACCGAAAAAAGGCGCGTTGTGGCGGGCGTAAACAGTGTCTGAACCCGGGCCAGGGTATTTTCCTCAATGCCTTTGCTGCCGTTATCGTGCGGGTAGTTCTTCGCCTGCAACTGATACAGCACATCGACATTTTTCTGATCGACAATTTTCCATGTGCGCTGTTGGTCTGCAAAGGCGATGAAGTTGGCAAGCGAGCGGTTAAGGCGTTTCCAGGATACCGGTTTAAGCACGTAATCAAAGGCACCGTTGCGAATGGCCTGGCTGCAGGTATCCATATCACTGGCCGCCGTAATAAAAATAATGGAGCAGTTCGCGTTGGCCAGCAACGGATCGCCAATCAGGGTGATGCCTTTGCCATCAGGCAGGTAGTTATCCAGCAGCACCAACTGTGGCGCGGTCAGTTCAAGCTGCTGTCTGGCTTCTGCCAGGGAGCTGGCTATGCCGACCAGCCTGAGATCAGGGTGCTTACCAATCAGTTCTGCATGAAGCTGAGCCAGTTCAGGCTCATCTTCAACAATCAGGACAGTAACAGGATCATGTTGCATCGCGGACGTTCTCCGTTTCCGTTACGGGACAGCTGTTGGTTTGCGCACAGGGGATAAACAGCGAAAACACCGCGCCACGGGGCACGTTGTCGCTGACCTCAATGGTTCCCCCTGCACGGGTAATATAGCTTTCGGTTAAATACAACCCGATGCCGTGATCGCCTCGGGTTTTGGTGGTCATGCCACGTTCAAACATGCGCTCGCGGATCGCCGGAGTAATGCCCACGCCGCGATCCGCCACTTCAATGAGCAGCTCACGGGTACTGAGTTTAATCAGTACTTCAACAGGTTCATGAGGCAACGGGGCGCGCTGCGTGGCTTCAATGGCGTTGTCCAGCAGGTTGCCAATGACCGAAATCAGTTCGGCATCGGAAAGCGCGGGAAACGGCTTATCCATCAGGCACGCGGGATCAAAGTGGAGAATGACGCCTTTTTCTCTGGCGCGCGCGGCTTTGCCCAGTAATAAGCCGCACAGCAGAGGCGAAGTGAATCGAGCCGAGACAAAGTCCAGCAACTCCTGCTCGTGCTCGGACTGCGCTTCAATGTAACCAATCGCTTCGTCAAAACGCCCCATGTGCAGCAGCCCGGAAAGCGTGTTCATGCGGTTAAGCTGTTCATGACGCATGATGCGCAGGTTATCGACATAACGTTTCACCTGGCTGAGTTGGGCGCTGAGGGAATCGATGTCGTTAAAATCGCGAAAGGTGATCACCCATCCCATTAGCGCGTCCTCCAGCATGATACGCACCCGGCTGGCGATGACGGTCAGCGAGTTAAATTGGCAAATCTCATCGTGGGTATCTTTTTCCAGCATCACGGGCTGCGATAAAAAGGGCACCGGGGAGACGATCTGGCTGACAGACTCGCCGCGCAGCGCCTCGGCGGACTGTGACAGTCCCAGCAGCTTGCGGGCAGCCTGATTAATCACTTCGATCCGCAGTTGTTCATTGATAACAATTACGCCTTCATAGATCGATTCCATCATGGCTTTTTGCTGGCGGACCATCAGGCCGATCTCGCGCGGTTCCAGCGAGAAAATCTGTTTTTTAATATTGCAGGTAAAAAACCAGGAGAAAATAAACAGGGCAATAAGCACCAGCGCCGCCACGATCAACAGGTTGATCATGTTGCTGAAGGTGATGGCATCCAGATAGCGGGCGAGGTAGCCAACGGAAACAATACCGACGACCTGGCCGCGGTCGTTGAGGATGGGTGCCTTACTTCGCAGTGACATTCCCAGGCCGCCTGTCCGAATGGTGGTGATACTTTTCCCTGCCAGCACCGCTGCGTTATCGCCGCCCACCAGCGGTTTGCCAATTCGGTCCGCCGTCACCGAGTGAAAAAGATGCAGGGCCTGGTTATCGCCAATCACAATAAAACTGGCATCGCTTTTCCGGGCTATAGCCTTCATCAGCACATTGATGGTCGTGATATCACGATCCGCCACCGCTTTTTTCAGTTCCGGAATCAGCGCGATCTCGTCTGCCTGAACCTTCGCGCGCATGCTCATCGCCTGATAAAGCTGCCGGGTGATGCTGACGTAATAATAGCTTCCCAGTAACACGAACAGGACAGACGAAAAAACCACGAGCGAAAGAAACAGCTTCGTTTGAAATGACAACTTCATGACTGTCACACGTATTTTGGAATAATAACTTCAATGTATCATCTTTTTAACAATAGGAACTACATCGGTTTAATTATTTGATAAATAGTGATTTTTATCGATTATCTAGGCTAAAAAAGCCCCTTGAAAGGCTGAATAACGGCAGCGGGGAATAAAAACCATAAACACCACGGCGATTATCACGATGCGGATCACGCTCTGGAAATAACACCATTAAAACTTTATGCCAGATACCTTCTTCTTCACGTAATTCCGCCTTTTTTCCAGGCATCCTGAAAAAAAACGATGACGCAAAGAGGATAATAATGAGCTCACCTGATAATTCTTTTCTGTCTGACACGCTGACCCGTTCACCGCGCAGGAAAACCCTGAAAGAGCAGTGGTGGCATATTATGGATAACTGGAAAGTCGGGATTATTCCTCTGCCGCTGTTTGTGCTGGCCGGTGCGCTCATTGCGGTAGACTGCCTGAGTGGAACGCTAAAAAGCGATATCGTGGTCATGGTCGCCACGCTGGCCTTTTTTGGCTTTGCCTGCGGAGAGTTTGGCAAACGCCTGCCCGTGGTGGGCCGTTTAGGGGCAGCGGCTATCTGCGCCACCTTCATTCCTTCTGCGCTGGTGTACTACGGTTTGCTTCCCGACATCGTGGTAACGTCCACGACGCAATTCTACAAATCGACCAATATTCTCTATCTTTACATTTGCTGCATCATTGTCGGCAGCATCATGAGCATGAACCGCACGGTGCTGATCCAGGGCTTTCTGCGCATCTTTTTTCCCATGCTCTGTGGTGAAATCGTGGGGATGATTGTCGGCATGGGCGTGGGTTTAGCGCTGGGGCTGGAACCCTTCCAGATTTTCTTTTTCATCATTCTGCCCATTATGGCGGGAGGCGTCGGTGAAGGTGCCATTCCGCTCTCCATCGGCTATGCGGCATTGCTCCATATGGATCAGGGCGTGGCGCTGGGCCGCATCCTGCCCATGGTTATGCTGGGTGGCGTGACCGCCATTATTATCTCCGGCTGTCTGAACCAACTGGGTAAACGTTATCCGCACCTCACCGGGGAAGGCCAGCTGATGCCAAACGTGACCAATGTTGAACCCGAGCCGCTGCAGTCCGTTTTCTCCGGTAAAGTTGACGTGACGGCGATTGCGTCCGGGGCGCTGCTGGCGGTGCTGCTCTATATGGTAGGGATGTTAGGGCAGAAGCTGACAGGGCTGCCTGCGCCGGTAGGGATGCTGTTTCTGGCCGTGCTGGTAAAACTGGTGAATGGGGTTTCTCCGCGTATTCTGGCCGGTTCTCAGGTGGTCTATCGCTTCTTCCGCACGGCGGTAACCTATCCGGTTCTGTTTGCCGTCGGTGTCGCGATCACGCCCTGGCATATTCTGGTTACCGCGTTTACGCTCACCAACCTGCTGGTGATTATCAGCACGGTCAGTGCGCTGGTCGCAACGGGCTTCTTTGTCGGGAAAAAGATTGGCATGCATCCCATCGATGTTGCCATTGTTTCCTGCTGCCAGAGTGGGCAGGGCGGTACGGGCGATGTGGCGATTCTTACCGCCGGTAACCGCATGGGCCTGATGCCGTTTGCGCAGATCGCCACGCGCATCGGCGGGGCCATTAACGTTTCGCTCTCGTTGTTATTACTGAGCCATTTTCTCAAGTAAACCTGTTACGCCGACTGAAGCGCTCGCAAAGCAGCATGGCTCCCGAACGGTGCAGGCGTGAGATAGCCTGAATCCCTTGCCGGGAGTAGGGCTGAGAAAGTGGGAGAGGCTGAGAGAGACGAAAACAGGCGTTCAGAAAAGCGACGTGCCAGCGCAGGGCTGGCACGTCGTGTTGGCCAGGCGACCTGACGCAAAGCAGCAGGTCGCTCAGCAGCAAGTGGATTATGCGGGTTTCAGCAGTGCTTCTGCATGGCTGACGATGTTTTCCACCGTAAAGCCAAATTCAGCAAACAGCTTCTCGGCCGGCGCCGACTCGCCGAAGGTCGTCATGCCCACAATGGCACCGTCCAGGCCAACATATTTATACCAGTAGTCGGCGATGCCTGCTTCTACCGCCACGCGCGCTTTAACCGCAGAAGGCAGCACCGACTCACGGTAAGCGGCATCCTGTGCGTCAAACAGGTCAGTGGAGGGCAGTGAAACCACGCGCACCTTGTGACCGCCAGTTGTCAGCTTCGTCGCGGCACCCAGGGTTATTTCTACCTCGGAGCCGGTCGCAATCAGGATGATGTCTGGCGTGCCGTCGCACTCCTTCAGCACATAACCGCCGCGCTTGATGTTAGCCACCTGCTCTGCGGTACGCTCAGGCTGAGCCAGGTTCTGACGCGACAGGATCAGCGCTGTCGGGCCATGGTGGCGCTCAATCGCTGCCTGCCAGGCGATTGCCGTCTCCACCTGGTCACAGGGGCGCCATACGCTCATGTTTGGCGTCACGCGCAGGCTGGCAATTTGCTCAACCGGCTGGTGGGTTGGGCCGTCCTCGCCCAGGCCAATGGAGTCATGGGTATACACCATGATCTGCCGGGCCTTCATGAGTGCCGCCATGCGCGCCGCGTTACGGGCGTACTCAACGAACATCAGGAAGGTGGCGGTATAGGGCACAAAGCCGCCGTGGTGGGCAATGCCGTTACCGATCGCCGTCATGCCAAATTCACGCACGCCGTAATGGATGTAGTTTCCGGCCGGATCGTCTTTGATGGATTTTGAGCCAGACCAGATGGTGAGGTTGCTCGGTGCCAGGTCGGCAGAACCGCCCAGAAACTCTGGCAGCAGTTTGCCATAGGCTTCCAGGGCATTCTGCGAGGCCTTGCGGCTGGCAATTTTTTGCGGATTGGCCTGCAGCTCGGCAATAAACTTCGCGGTTTCCGCTTCCCAGTTTGCCGGCATGCCGCCGTTCATGCGGCGCTCGTACTCGGCCGCCAGCTCTGGATAAGCCTGCTTATAGGCCGCCAGTTTGTTGTTCCAGGCTTTTTCGCGCTCAGCGCCGGCCTGTTTGGCATCCCACTGCTGGTAAATCTCTTTGGGGATCTCAAACGCCGGATAGTTCCAGCCCAGTTGCTTACGGGTCAGCGCCACTTCTTCTTCGCCTAACGCCGCGCCGTGGGCTTCTTCTTTACCGGCTTTATTCGGTGAGCCGAAGCCAATGACCGTACGGCAGATGATCAGTGACGGCTTGTCGGTGACGCTCTGCGCTTCCTGAATCGCGGCTTTAACCGCATCGGCGTCATGACCGTCGATTTCACCCACAACATGCCAGTTATAGGCTTCAAAGCGTTTGTGCGTATCGTCGGTAAACCAGCCTTCGGTTTCACCATCAATAGAAATACCGTTGTGATCGTAGAAGCCAATCAGTTTGCCCAGTCCGAGCGTACCGGCCAGCGAGCAGACTTCATGAGAAATGCCTTCCATCAGACAACCGTCGCCCATGAAAACATAGGTGAAGTGATCGACGATATCGTGATCGGGACGGTTAAACTGGGCCGCCAGCGTGCGCTCAGCAATCGCCAGACCAACGGCATTCGCCAGGCCCTGGCCCAGCGGACCTGTGGTCGTTTCCACGCCTGGCGTATAGCCAATTTCCGGGTGGCCCGGCGTTTTAGAGTGGAGCTGGCGGAAGTTTTTCAGTTCTTCAATCGGCAGATCGTATCCGGTCAGGTGCAACAGACTGTACAGCAGCATGGAGCCGTGGCCATTTGAAAGGATAAAGCGGTCACGATCCAGCCAGGCGGGGTTGGTTGGATTGTGCTGGAGGAAATCGCGCCACAGGACTTCGGCGATATCAGCCATGCCCATTGGCGCACCAGGATGACCTGATTTTGCTTTTTGTACCGCATCCATACTTAATGCGCGAATCGCATTAGCCAACTCTCTGCGTGAGGACATAAAGGGTCTCCCTTGTTAAGCATCAGGGCGGGAGCGCTCCCGCCCGGTAAAAGAGGGGGAAAACTACAGGCGCGCTGCCAGCACATCTTCCAGTTTTTGCTGGTCAACGGCGAACTGACGAATACCGTCAGCCAGTTTCTCTACCGCCATCGGGTCCTGATTATGTTCCCAACGGAATTCGGCTTCGGACAGCGGGGAAGGCTGGTGGAAACATTCGGTTGAGGGTTCGAGCCTGCGCTCTACGGGCTCCTCACTGTTTTGCAACTCTTCCAGCAGGTTAGGCGAAAGCGTCAGGCGGTCACAACCGGCCAGGGCAAGCACCTGCTCAACTTTACGGAAGCTGGCGCCCATTATGATGGTGTCATAGCGGTGCTTCTTGTAGTAATCGTAAATGCGGCGTACGGATTTCACGCCGGGATCTTCATCCACGTGATACGGGTCCATCGGTTTGCGGGTGTTGTACCAGTCGTAAATACGGCCCACAAAAGGTGAAATCAGGTAAACACCGGCTTCGGCACAGGCACGGGCCTGCGCGAAGGAGAACAGCAAGGTCAGGTTGCACTGGATACCATTTTTTTCCAGTTCTTCAGCCGCCTTAATGCCTTCCCAGGTGGAAGCCAGTTTGATCAGGATGCGTGAGCGGTCAATGCCGTGTTCTTCATACATGCGAACCAGCTTTTCCGCTTTCGTGACGCACATGCCACGATCGAAGGAGAGGCGCGCATCCACTTCGGTCGAAACACGGCCCGGTATGCTTTTCAGGATTTCCATACCGAGATTGATTGCCACTTTGTCGCTGGCGTTGATGATCTGCGTCTCTTTGCTGCCGCCCTGCTTTTTCGCATAGTCGATGGCGTCATCAATCAGGTGTTTGTAAGGCTGGAGAGCAGATGCTTTCAGAATAAGCGAGGGGTTGGTGGTCGCATCTTGTGGGTGATAATTTCGAATCGATTCGATATCGCCACTGTCAGCCACCACGGTAGTGAACTGTTTAAGGGCTTCAAGCTGGTTCATTTCTACACTCCTTGAAAAAAACGTTGTAACGAAAGGGAACACCTCTGGCCTCGTGCCCTAATCAGTGCAGACATTACCGGTCGCAGTAACGCCGACTCACCACCTTGCAACAGACTGGGTGCAGTGAAAATGCGTTTTCTCTGAATGTTGTGCGATGGGGGTAGCGCGCAATCATCCGAGATGACATTTCAGCGGATGACGACTGCCCAGTTATTAAGAATAGCAGCCATGACAAATGACGCAGACCAGACTGTAACAATCTGTGCCTTAAGAAATGAGGTTCTTTGAAGCGCCTCACCGCTTTGTGGTTGTCTGCTTTCTATACTGGGCGTTCACTTACCTGGCGAAGAAGGATGTCAAATGGATGACCAACTGAAGCAAAGTGCGCTCGATTTTCACCAGTATCCCACTCCCGGCAAGATTCAGGTCTCGCCCACTAAACCGCTGGCCACCCAGCGCGATCTGGCCCTGGCCTATTCACCCGGCGTTGCCGCCCCCTGCTTAGAAATTGCCGCCGATCCCCTGGCCGCCCATAAATACACCGCACGCGGTAATCTGGTGGCGGTCATTTCTAACGGCACGGCGGTGCTGGGCCTGGGCAACATTGGTGCGCTGGCCGGTAAGCCGGTGATGGAAGGCAAGGGCGTTTTATTCAAGAAGTTTGCCGGTATTGACGTCTTTGATATTGAGGTCGATGAGCACGATCCCGATAAGCTGATTGAGATCGTCGCGGCGCTGGAACCCACCTTCGGCGGTATCAACCTGGAAGATATCAAAGCGCCAGAGTGTTTCTACATTGAGCAGCAGCTACGGCAACGCATGAAAATCCCGGTGTTCCACGACGATCAGCACGGCACGGCGATTATCTGCACGGCGGCGGTGTTAAACGGGTTGCGTATTATCAAGAAGGCGATTTCCGACGTGCGGCTGGTGGTCTCCGGCGCGGGCGCCTCGGCGATTGCCTGCATGAATCTGCTGGTCGCGTTGGGTTTGCAGAAGCACAATATTCAGGTGTGCGATTCAAAAGGGCTGATCTACCGTGGGCGCGAGCCCAATATGGCGGAGACCAAGGCCGACTATGCGGTTGAGGATCAGGGAAAACGTACGCTGGCCGAGGTTATTGAAGGCGCCGACATTTTTCTGGGCTGCTCTGGCCCGGACGTCCTGACGCCTGACATGGTCAAAACCATGGCCAGCGATCCACTGATTCTGGCGCTGGCGAATCCGCAGCCAGAAATTCTGCCGCCGCTCGCTAAGGCCGTGCGGCCCGACGCCATTATCTGCACCGGCCGTTCTGACTATCCTAATCAGGTGAATAACGTCCTGTGCTTTCCGTTTATCTTTCGGGGAGCGCTGGATGTTGGCGCAACGGCCATCAATGAAGAGATGAAGCTGGCAGCGGTGCACGCGATAGCCGAGCTGGCGCAGGCGGAGCAGAGCGATGTGGTGGCTTCGGCCTATAGCGATCAGGACCTGAGTTTTGGCCCGGAATATCTGATCCCCAAACCCTTCGATCCCCGGTTAATTGTGCAGATCGCCCCGGCGGTGGCTAAAGCGGCGATGGATTCCGGTGTGGCGACCCGGCCCATTAGCGACTTCGACGCCTATCGCGAACAGCTCACGGAATTCGTCTATAAAACCAATCTGTTTATGAAACCGATTTTCTCTCAGGCGCGCAAAGCGCCGAAGCGCGTGGTGCTGGCAGAGGGGGAAGAGGTTCGGGTGCTGCATGCGACGCAGGAATTAGTGTCGTTGGGGCTGGCAAAACCTGTTCTGATAGGCCGCCCGAACGTTATCGCGATGCGCCTTGAAAAGCAGGGGCTGAAGATTGAAGCCGGAAAGGATTTCGAAATCGTCAACAACGAATCCGATCCCCGTTTTAAAGCATACTGGAACGAGTATTACCAGATGATGAAGCGGCGCGGCGTAACGCCCGAGCAGGCACAGCGCGCGGTGATCGGTAATCCGACGCTCATTGGGGCCATCATGGTTTATCGCGGTGAAGCGGATGCGCTCATCTGCGGCACCATCGGGGATTACAACGAGCACTACGAGATTGTGGAGAAAGTGCTGGGCCTGCGTTCCGATGTGAAAGTGGCAGGGGCCATGAATGCCTTGCTGCTGCCGCACGGCAACACCTTTATTGCGGATACCTACGTAAATGAAGATCCCACACCCGAGCAGTTAGCGGACATCACGTTAATGGCGGCCGAAACTGTGCGGCGATTTGGTATTGAACCGCGGGTTGCCCTGCTGTCGCACTCCAGCTTTGGCACCTCAAATTCTCCTGGCGCTCGAAAAATGCGTGACGTACTGGCGCTGGTGCAGCAGCGCGCACCTGAGCTGGAAATTGACGGCGAGATGCACGGCGATGCGGCACTGGTAGAGAGCATTCGTCGGGAGATCATGCCCGACAGCCCGCTGAAAGGCAGCGCCAACCTGTTGATTATGCCCAACGTGGAGGCGGCACGAATCAGCTACAACCTGCTGCGCGTCTCACACGCTGACGGCGTGACGGTGGGGCCGGTGCTGATGGGGATGACCAAACCGGTGCACGTACTCACCCGTATCGCCTCCGTGCGGCGCATCGTTAATATGGTGGCGCTGGCGGTGGTAGAAGCACAAACCCAGCCGCTGTAACACAACGGGGCCGGATGCAGCCCCAATTTTCACCTTCGCGCATGAAAGCGCTGTTAACTTTGTCTTCCTGCCCGTTACGCGGGGCAGGAAGACGGACGTCACTCGGGCAGGTTAAGCCAGTTCTTCACCGGCAGAAAATCGCGGTAGAGCGCGGCCTCTGGCGAATCCGGCTCAGGATGATAATCATATTCCCAGCGTACCAGAGGCGGCAGAGACATCAGTATCGATTCCGTTCTGCCTCCGGTTTGCAGGCCAAACAGCGTGCCGCGATCCCACACCAGATTAAATTCCACGTAGCGACCACGACGATAGAGCTGAAACTGACGTTCACGCTCGCCAAACGGCAACGACTTGCGGCGTGCCACGATAGGCTGATAGGCGTCCAGGAATCCCCGGCCCACCGCCTGAATCAGTGCGAAGCTTTTTTCAAAGCCAGGCAGATGAACATCATCGAAGAACAGGCCACCAATCCCGCGCTGCTCGTCACGATGTTTCAGGTAGAAATAGTCGTCGCACCATTTTTTAAAGCGCGGGTACACGTCCTCGCCAAAAGGCTGGCAGAGATCAAATGCCGTCTGATGCCAGTGCAGCGCATCCTCTTCGAAACCGTAAAACGGTGTCATATCGAAGCCGCCACCAAACCACCAGATAGGCTCGGCACCCGGTTTTTCGGCAATAAAGAAACGGACGTTGGCATGGCTGGTCGGCACATAGGGATTGTGCGGATGAATCACCAGCGACACGCCCATGGCTTCAAAACTGCACCCGGCCAGTTCAGGCCGATGCGCGGTAGCGGACGCGGGCATCTGATCGCCATGAACGTGCGAAAAGTTGACGCCGGCCTGTTCAAAGACGGCGCCATCACGCAGCACGCGGCTTCGTCCGCCGCCGCCGCCGGGGCGCTGCCAGCTGTCTTCAATAAAATGGGCACCGCCGTCTTCGGCGGTCAGCTTGCGACAAATCTCATCCTGCAAATCCAACAGGAACGTTTTTACACGGGAGATATCTGGCATGTGATGAGCTTCTCTTGGTAAAAATTGGACGTGATTATAGCTGATTCATTATGACATTCGGCGATCGTACTCATCAAAGTAGTTGATTATTCCCGTGGCGATAGCCGACGCGATTTTTTGACGAAACGCGCTGGTGCCCAATAGCTGTTCTTCCCGTGGGTTGGTGATAAACGAGGTTTCCACCAGTACCGAGGGAATCGACGGCGATTTTAATACGGCAAAAGCGGCCTGTTCGGTGTGCTGACTGTGAAGGTGGTGCACCGGCCGGATCTGATCCAGCACATGTTTACCCAGCGTCAGGCTGTTCTTAATGGTATCCGTTTGCACCAGGTCAAACAGGATCTGCTGCAGATAGTGATCCTGCGCTTCCACCTTTGCGCCACCGACCTTGTCGGCATCGTTCTCTCTGTTCGACAGATAGCGCGCCATGCTACTGCTGGCACCGCGGTTGGACAGGGCGAAGACTGAGGCGCCGTTGGCATCGGGGCTGGTGTAGCCATCGGCATGGATGGACATAAACAGATTCGCGCCATGCTGATGGGCAATTTCCACGCGCTGATAAAGCGGAATAAAGTGATCGCTGTCGCGCGTCAGCCGCACTTCAATGCGCGGATGGGACTGCAGTTCACGGCGCACGTTGTTGGCAATTTCCAGGACGATATGTTTCTCTTCCGCGCCTTCTTCGCCCACCGCACCCGAATCAATCCCGCCGTGCCCCGGATCGATCATCACAATGCGTTTACCGTTACTGGCGGGTGGCTTGGGTGAGGAGTGACGGGAAGAGAGCGAAGCCTGCTGTTCTTTCGCCTGTACGGCGCGCGGGGACAAAACAGCCAGCGCCAGTCCTGACAGCAGAAGCTGGCGGCGGTGAATCAAACGTTTAAGCAAATGCATGTGCAGGTCCATAAGCAACAATCATGCAAAGTGTTATAGCGTAACGTTAGCGCCAGGGCGATCTTTCAAGCATTTCAGGTTATTACTTTGTATTTCAGCCCACTAACAGCCAAATCCCTTTTTTTTAACGTTGCCGCCAGTGGGGAGGGTTGCGCCCGACGAAGAAAGCGTGATAATCAGCAAATTGTGGTAAATAGCAGGAAAAGAAGATGGAAATCCGCACCTTCCGCCAGGAAGACTTTGAAGAAGTAATCACGCTCTGGGAACGCTGTGATTTGTTACGCCCGTGGAACGATCCGGAACTGGATATCGAACGTAAAATGCATCACGACGCCGATCTTTTTCTGGTGGCTGAAGTGGGCGGTGAAGTTGTCGGAACGGTCATGGGCGGCTACGACGGGCATCGCGGGGCGGCCTACTATCTGGCCGTGCATCCTGATTATCAGGGGCGTGGTTTTGCCAATGCCTTGATGAACCGGCTTGAAAAAAAACTCATTGCGCGCGGCTGCCCAAAAATCCATTTGATGGTACGTGAAGAAAACGATCAGGTCGTCGCCTTCTATGAAAAACTCGACTATGAAACGGTCGATGTGGTGTTGCTGGGTAAACGTTTAATCGAAGATCGTGAATATTAATTCCGTCTGGCCGCCTGAAGAGTACGACGATAAAGGTCAGCTGCGTCTGCCGTTTCTTTTTTGGCTGATTCTGCTGCTGCAGTCGCGTACCTGGCTGTTGCTGATCATGGCTGGCGCCTCACGCCAGCAGGGAAACGATCTTCTGGCGCTCTTTTATCCCGATCGCCAGGCCTTCTGGGTTGGGCTGGCGCTTGGCTTACCGGCGCTGGCGGGCCTGCTAATGACCGGCTATCGTTCGCGTTTGCCCCGACTGTGGCGCAGCTGGCGTCAGGTGTTGATGCTTTCCGTCGCAATTAACCTGATTTGGCAAGGCGTACAGCTGTATCTGGCGGACTTCCTCAGTTCACCGCTTCCCCTGTTACTGACGCTATTCGATCTGCTCGCGCTGCTCTGGTTATTCAGCAGCGTTCGGCTTCGCGCCTGCTTTTTACCCCAACCGCATGCTGAATAAACTTTTTGCCGCTTTGCGACTCCAATCAGTTCTGCCTTAATGTTCTTTTATTAACAGGAGTTTTCATGAAAGCTGTTCGTTACACGTTACTGACTGTGGCCATGCTGGTCAGTGGGTGTGCCAGTTCCTCCGGTACTGATGCTAACAGCAGCCAGCAGGTAAGCTGGTGGAATCCACTGAGCTATCACTGGTCTGCCGCACTGCCGTGGAACTGGTTTGGTTCCTCGCTTACGGCCACAGAGCAGGGCGTGGGCGGCATCAATGGCTCAACGGCCATGACCGAAGCCGCCATAAAAGAGGGGTTGAAAGGCAAGTACGATCTGCGTCAGGGCATGCGCGGCCATAACGGCCAGGTGGTGTCGTTCTGGCAGGCTATGGATGACGGCAAAGTGATGCTGGTGATTTATGGTCAGACGCAGGTCGATCGCATTGAGGTGCTGGACAGCCGTATCGCCAGCGCCGATGGCAGCAAAATCGGTGACGCGTTCAGCGCCAAATTCGACAAAGCCTTCAACAACTGCGTGCTGGCGAGCGGACTGGACAACCGTGACGTGGAGTGCCGCGCGCCCAACAGTCAGCATCTTCGCTATGTCTACAGCGGAACCTGGCACGGGCCAGAAGGGTTGATGCCGTCGGATGACACACTCAAGAGCTGGACGCTCAGCAAAATTGTCTGGCAGCGCTAAGTCTTTTTTCACACCGCTCAACCGCAGGGCATAACCGGCCCTGCGCGTCCAATTCTGTTTTTCGTCTGTCTTTTCCCGCCGCCTTATGCCTTTTTCGACTTTGAAATCAGCAAACGATATATAAAACCGTTACGGGTTTACGCTGAGTTATAAATAAACTGCTGTATCTGCAGATGAGATCTGCATCAAATTTCCTCAGGGTGAACCATGACCTTACCAGCGATAAAAAAAATCGTGAGCGGACTCGCACTGTCGCTGAGTCTGGCCGGTGCCGCAAACGCGACCGAGCTGTTGAACAGCTCTTACGATGTCGCACGTGAATTATTTGTCGCCCTGAATGCGCCTTTTGTCAGCCAGTGGGATGCCAGCCATCCTGACGACAAGCTGACCATTAAGATGTCCCATGCCGGGTCATCCAAACAGGCGCTGGCGATCCTGCAAGGCCTGCGTGCCGATGTGGTGACCTATAACCAGGTCACCGATGTGCAGGTGCTGCACGATAAAGGCAAACTGATCCCTGCCGACTGGCAAACCCGCCTGCCGAATAACAGTTCGCCGTTTTACTCCACCATGGCGTTCCTGGTGCGCAAGGGAAACCCAAAGCAGATTCACGACTGGTCCGATTTAACCCGTGACGATGTGAAGCTGATTTTTCCTAATCCCAAAACCTCGGGCAACGGACGTTATACCTATCTTGCTGCCTGGGGCGCCGCCAGCAACGCTGACGGGGGCGATCAGGCTAAAACCCGCGCTTTTATGACAAAATTTCTGAAAAATGTTGAAGTTTTCGATACCGGTGGCCGAGGTGCTACGACCACCTTTGCTGAACGCGGTCTGGGCGATGTGTTGATCAGTTTTGAGTCTGAAGTGAATAACATCCGCAACCAGTACGGCAAAGACGACTACGAAGTCGTGGTGCCTAAAACCGATATTCTCGCGGAGTTTCCCGTTGCCTGGGTGGATAAAAACGTTGAGCAGAATAAAACAGCCGATGCAGCGAAAGCCTATCTGACCTGGCTGTATTCTCCTGCGGCGCAGAAAATTATTACGGATTTCTATTACCGCGTGAACAATCCGCAGTTAATGGCGCAGCAAAAAGCCCGTTTTCCTGCCACGAACCTGTTTCGTGTTGAAGACATTTTTGGCGGCTGGGATAACGTGATGAAAACCCATTTCGCCAGCGGTGGCGAGCTAGACCAGTTATTAGCGGCGGGGCGGTGATCATGTTTGCAGCCAGCCAAAAACGCGTCCTGCCCGGTTTCGGTCTCAGCCTGGGCACCAGTCTGCTCTTTACCTGTCTGGTGCTGCTGCTGCCAATTAGCGCACTGATTATGCAGCTGTCGCAGATGACGTTGCAGCAATACTGGGACGTGGTCACCAATCCGCAGCTCATCGCGGCCTATAAGGTCACGCTGCTGTCGGCCGGTGTGGCCTCACTGTTTAATGCCGTATTCGGCATGTTAATGGCGTGGATCTTAACGCGTTACCGTTTTCCGGGCCGCACGCTGCTCGATGGTCTGATGGATCTGCCGTTTGCGCTGCCGACCGCGGTTGCTGGCCTGACGCTGGCCGGTCTGTTTTCCGTGAACGGCTGGTATGGACAGTGGTTCGCGCATTTTGATATCAAGATCTCCTATACCTGGATCGGTATCGCGCTCGCGATGGCCTTCACCAGTATTCCGTTTGTGGTGCGTACCGTGCAGCCGGTGCTGGAAGAGCTGGGGCCTGAATATGAGGAAGCGGCTCAAACGCTGGGTGCCACGCCCTGGCAGAGTTTCCGCCGGGTCGTTCTGCCTGAAGTGGCACCGGCCTTACTTGCGGGCACCGCGCTGTCGTTTACCCGCAGCCTGGGCGAGTTTGGTGCGGTAATCTTTATTGCCGGCAACATTGCCTGGAAAACCGAAGTGACCTCGCTGATGATCTTCGTGCGCCTGCAGGAGTTTGACTATCCGGCAGCCAGCGCCATTGCCTCGGTCATTCTGGCGGCATCGCTGCTGTTACTTTTCGCTATCAACACCTTACAAAGCCGCTTTGGTCGTCGTCTGGGAGGCCATTAATGGCAGAGATTTCGCAACTCAATCATGCCGACCGCCAGCCTGTTAACTGGGCCAAGTGGCTGCTTATTGGTATCGGTGCGCTGATATCCTTGCTGCTGCTGGTCGTGCCGATGGTGTCCATCTTCTGGGAGGCCCTGCATAAAGGACTGGGCGTCACCTTAAGCAATCTGACCGACAGCGACATGCTCCATGCCATATGGCTCACGGTGCTGGTCGCATTAATTACCGTGCCGGTGAATTTAGTGTTCGGCACGCTGCTGGCCTGGCTGGTGACACGCTTTACCTTTCCGGGACGTCAGCTGCTTTTGACGCTGTTCGATATCCCCTTTGCGGTATCGCCTGTCGTGGCGGGCTTGATGTATCTCCTGTTCTGGGGCATTAACGGCCCGGCGGGTGGCTGGCTGGATGCCCATAATATTCAGGTGATGTTCTCCTGGCCTGGCATGGTGCTGGTCACCGTCTTCGTTACCTGTCCGTTTGTGGTGCGCGAACTGGTGCCGGTGATGCTGAGCCAGGGCAGTCATGAAGATGAAGCCGCGGTGCTGTTAGGTGCATCGGGCTGGCAGATGTTCCGTCGCGTGACGCTGCCGAATATTCGCTGGGCCATGCTGTATGGCGTCGTGCTGACCAACGCCCGCGCGATTGGTGAGTTTGGCGCGGTTTCCGTGGTTTCGGGTTCTATTCGCGGTGAAACCTACACCTTACCGCTTCAGGTTGAATTACTGCATCAGGATTACAACACGGTGGGCGCCTTTACTGCCGCAGCCTTACTGACCGTGATGGCAATCGTGACGCTGTTTCTGAAAAGCATTGTGCAATGGCGTTTAGAGCAACAGCACAAACGCCTGCAACTGGAGGACAATCATGAGCATTGAGATTAACCAGATCAACAAATCCTTTGGTCGCACAGCGGTGCTGAACGATATCTCACTGGATATTCCGTCTGGCCAGATGGTGGCCTTACTGGGGCCGTCCGGTTCCGGTAAAACCACGCTGCTGCGTATCATTGCTGGACTGGAACATCAGAACAGCGGTCAGATTCGTTTTCACGACCACGATGTCAGCCGCCTGCACGCCCGCGATCGCCAGGTCGGATTTGTCTTCCAGCACTATGCGCTGTTCCGTCATATGACGGTCTTCGACAATATTGCCTTTGGCCTGACCGTGCTGCCGCGCCGTGAGCGTCCGTCCAGTGCGGAAATTAAAAAACGCGTCACGCGCCTGCTGGAGATGGTGCAGCTTTCCCATCTGGCGAACCGTTTCCCGGCCCAGCTTTCGGGGGGGCAGAAGCAGCGCGTCGCGCTGGCAAGAGCCCTGGCCGTGGAACCGCAAATCCTGTTGCTGGATGAGCCCTTTGGTGCGCTGGACGCTCAGGTGCGTAAAGAGCTGCGCCGTTGGTTACGTCAGCTGCACGAAGAATTGAAGTTCACCAGCGTGTTCGTCACCCACGATCAGGAAGAGGCGATGGAAGTGGCCGATCGCGTGGTGGTGATGAGCCAGGGCAGCATCGAACAGGTGGGGACGCCGGATGAAGTCTGGCGCGATCCCGCCACGCGCTTCGTGCTGGAATTCCTGGGTGAGGTTAACCGCTTCGACGGTGAAGTGCATGGTTCTCAGTTCCATGTCGGGGCGCACCACTGGCCGTTAGGCTATACCTCTGCACATCAGGGCGCGGTCGATCTGTTCCTGCGCCCGTGGGAAATCGACGTTTCGCGCAGAAGTAGCCTGGAAACGCCGCTGCCCGTTCAGGTCTTAGAAGTCAGTCCTCGTGGTCACTTCTGGCAGCTGGTGGTGCAGCCAACGGGATGGCAGAGCGAGCCCTTCTCGCTGGTCTTTGACGGTGAACAGACCGCGCCGTTGCGCGGCGAGCGCCTGTTCGTGGGGCTGCAGCAGGCCAGACTGTACCAGGGCGCGACACCGTTACGGGCGGTTGCCTTTGCACACAGCGCCTGATATTTTCTTTTTTCACGCAGGGCGGGACAGTGTCCCGCCTTTTTAATGACCTGAATACCGCGATAACCCGGGCTGTGGCCTGGATCAGGGCGGAGAGGGTTTTGCCAGGAAATGCATCGTGACCACTCTGGAAGACACCATCGGCAATACGCCGCTCATCAGATTACAGCGCCTGGCGCCTGACAACGGCAGTGAAGTCTGGCTTAAGCTGGAAGGCAATAACCCTGCCGGTTCAGTGAAAGATCGGGCCGCCTGGTCGATGATCCACCAGGCCGAGTTGCGCGGCGACATTACGCCGGGAGACCAGTTGATCGAAGCCACCAGTGGCAATACCGGCATTGCGCTGGCGATGATTGCCGCGATGAAGGGGTATCGGCTGCGGCTGCTGATGCCCGACAACATGAGTCAGGAGCGGCAGGATGCGATGCGCGCCTACGGCGCAGAACTGGTGCTGATTAGCCGCGAGCAGGGGATGGAAGGCGCACGCGATCGGGCTCAGGAGATGGCGGCACGGGGCGAAGGAAGGGTACTGGACCAGTTCAATAACCCGGATAACCCGCTCGGCCATTACCAAACCACCGGGCCTGAGCTGTGGCAGCAGTCGAAACAGCGAATGACCCACTTTGTTTCCAGCATGGGTACCACGGGAACCATTACTGGCGTAGGCCGGTTTTTAAAGGATCACCAGACCGGCGTTAAAGTGATTGGCCTGCAGCCTACCGAAGGCAGCAGCATTCCCGGCATCCGCCGCTGGCCGCAGGCTTACATGCCGGGCATTTATCGCCCTGAGTTGGTGGATGACATCATTGATATGGGACAGCAGGAAGCCGAAGAAACCATGCGCGCGTTAGCGCGACGTGAAGGCATCTTCTGCGGCGTCAGTTCCGGCGGTTCGGTTGCTGGCGCACTGCGCATCGCCCGGGCGAATCCGGGGAGCGTGGTGGTGGCTATCGTCTGCGACCGGGGCGATCGCTATCTCTCAACCGGAATTTATCAGTAGCGTCCTCCTCAATACCGATGCGTTAAAAAAGGCGTGTGTTGCCCACCAGGGCGCATAAGCCTTTTTTATTTAACGGAGTTGGCACTATGCTTAGTCGCATCTGTAAGGATCGCGTAAAACCGGCTGCGTATTACGTTGGCTCGGTTCAAAATAGCGCCAGTTACGCATGAGAGATAACAATGAAAATCTTGCTGGTAGATGACGACGTAGAGTTAGGCACCATGTTAAGCCAATACCTGATAACAGAAGGTTTTGACGCTCAGCTGGTGTTAACCGGCAGTGCCGGGGTTCAGGGAGCGCTGTCGGGGGAGTTTAGCGCCATGATACTGGATATTATGTTGCCCGATATGAGCGGCACCGACGTGCTGCGCCAGGTACGTCAGCAAAGCCGCCTGCCGGTAATTATGCTGACCGCCAAAGGCGATAATATTGATCGGGTCATCGGGCTGGAAATGGGCGCGGATGACTATATGCCCAAACCCTGTTATCCCCGTGAACTGGTTGCGCGTTTGCGCGCGGTCCTGCGCCGGGTTGAGGAGCTTGCACCGCAGCAGGACAAAAAAGAGATACTGCAGTGGGGCGAGCTCACCCTTAACTCTGCCAGGCGGATTACGGAGTGGAAGGGCAAAACGTTTGACCTGACCGCCTCAGAATTTAACCTGCTCGATTTGCTGCTGCGTTCACCCGACCGGGTAGTGACGAAAGACGAACTGTCAGAAAAAGGTCTGGGCCGACCGCGCGAAGCTTACGATCGCAGCGTGGATGTTCACATTAGTAATATTCGTCAGAAGCTCAGTGCGCTCACGGCGGAGAGCATTACGATTGAAACCGTTCGCAGCATTGGCTATCGCATTCGATGAGTCACAGCTATCGCGGACGCATGTTCTGGAAAATCCTGCTGGGCTTTTGGCTGGTATTTTTCATCATCAGCCAGCTTATCTGGCTGGGGTTTTCACTATCCGGAACCCGCCACCATCCGCCTGAACTCCAGGTAACACAGCGTCTGGCGGATGTGTTAATGGCATCAGCCACGTCCGTGCTGGAACGTGAAGGGCCAGCCGCACTCAAGGTGATGACAGCTGAGTGGACGCCTGAGGAACGCCAGTTCCTGAGCATAAATCCTGTTGATGACCTTCAGCCCGCCGTCAGCGCGCCGCCGCCGGTTTCCGATACCACTGATAAATCGTTTTTCCCCAATCGGTTGGTGCGTCAGGTAAAGGGTGCAGACGGCAACGATTATGAACTGATGTACGACCTCAGAGGAATGCGTGAACTGAGTCGGGAAGGGCGACCACACAACTTTCTGAACATACCTGAACCCATGTTTATTTTTGCTGGCTCGGTAGGGCTGCTGTTCAGTTTGCTATTGGCCTGGAACCTGACCCGGCCAATGCGACAGCTACGCGAAGGGTTTTCGCGCGTGGCTAATGGGGATTTACGCGTCCGGCTTTATCCGGCACTGCGTAAACGCCACGATGAGCTGTCGAGCGTGGCTCAGGCATTCGATGCCATGGTAGAACGGCTGGATACGCTGGTGAAGGCGCGTGAGGCGCTGCTTCATGATATCTCTCACGAACTGCGCTCACCGCTTGCTCGCCTGCAGTTGGCCACCGGGCTGGCACGTCAAAGGCCAGAGAATGTCAGTACCTCACTGGATCGCATTGACGAAGAAGCGCAACGACTTGATAAGATGATCGGCGAGCTGTTGACTCTGGCGCGTGCAGAACACGAAAGCATGCCGGGAGAACACTATTTTGACCTTGCGGGATTGCTGGAGGCGGTGGTGACAGACTTACGTTATGAAGCGCAGATCCCCGGTGTGGATGTCGTGTATGACGTTGATGAGCGCGCCGATCATACGGTGCGTGGTAATGCGGAACTGTGCCGCCGTGGCATTGAAAACGTATTACGTAATGCCCTGCGCTTCTCGCTGCCGGGACAACGTATTCATGTGAGCCTGAAGGTGGAATCGCAGTGGCTGGCTATTCACGTACGTGACCAGGGGCCGGGTGTGGAAGAAACCAAACTTTCCAGTATCTTTGACCCGTTTGTACGCGTGAATTCTCCGCTGATGGGCAAAGGTTACGGGCTGGGGTTGGCTATCGTACGTAAAGTGGTCTTGGCGCATCATGGGGAAGTGCACGCCGTTAACCGACCGGAAGGCGGGCTGGAGCTCACGCTGCGTTTGCCGCGCTGGCAGCCGGATTAACGCGGAAAACGAACATAAAAAAACGGCACCCTCAGGTGCCGTTTTTCGTTTACTTCCTGATGCGAATCACAGGGGTTTCACCCACAATGACCTGACCAGAAAGCTTCGTCAGATCTTTGATTTCATCCATGTTGGAGATGACAACAGGCGTCAAGGTTGATTTCGCTTTCTCTTCCAGCAGCGCCAGATCGAACTCAATAACCACGTCGCCTTTTTTAACCTTCTGACCTTCTTCAGCGATACGTTTGAAGCCTTCGCCTTTCAGTTCAACGGTATCAATACCGAAGTGAACAAAAAGCTCAATGCCGTTATCTGATTCGATTGAAAATGCGTGGTTGGTTTCGAAAATCTTGCCGATAGTCCCGTCAACCGGAGCAACCATTTTGTTGCCGCTTGGTTTGATCGCAATACCGTCACCCACGATTTTTTCTGCAAACACCACATCTGGTACGTCTTCAATGTTCACGATTTCGCCTGACAGAGGCGCTACGATATCAATTGTCCCAGCGCTATCTGTTTTTTCGCCAAAAAGTTTAGAAAACAAACCCATGATCTTCTCCTAAGCAGTAATTTGGGGCCAGCATCTCGTGGATCAGCAGAGCGTTTTTTCTTTAATGAACTTGTTAACCAGGTTCATTAAGTCTTCCGCCGTAGGTTGAGCCAGTGCCTGCTCTGCCAACGCCTTCGCATCTTCGAAATGTGTATTACGAATAATTTTCTTGATGCCAGGGATAGAAATGGCACTCATGCTGAATTCGTCCAGCCCCATTCCCAGTAACAGTAGTGTAGCACGTTCGTCACCTGCCAGCTCACCACACATGCCAGTCCATTTACCTTCAGCATGAGACGCATCAATAACTTGCTTGATGAGGTTCAGCACTGACGGTGTCATTGGGTTATACAGGTGCGAAATCAAATCATTACCACGATCTACTGCGAGAGTATACTGCGTCAAATCGTTTGTCCCAATGCTAAAGAAGTCGACTTCTTTAGCCAGGTGGCGGGCAATCACGGCTGAGGCAGGCGTTTCGACCATAATGCCGACTTCGATTGACTCATCAAACGCTTTGCCTTCTTCGCGTAACTGCGCTTTAAGCATGTCCAGCTCGGCTTTCAGACTGCGGACTTCTTCGACCGAAATAATCATCGGGAACATGATACGCAGCTTGCCGAACGAGGAGGCACGCAGAATGGCGCGCAGCTGAGCATGCAGGATCTCTTTACGATCCATCGCGATACGAATAGCACGCCAGCCGAGGAAGGGGTTCTCTTCTTTTGGCAGATTCATGTAAGGCAGGTCTTTATCACCGCCAATGTCCATGGTACGCACGATAACGGCCTGCGAGCCCATCGCTTCAGCAACGGCTTTGTACGCCTGGAACTGCTCTTCTTCGGTCGGCAGCGAATCGCGATCCATAAACAGGAACTCGGTGCGATACAAACCGACACCTTCAGCGCCGTTACGTTCGGCGCCGGCGATATCACGTACGGTGCCGATATTGGCGCAGACTTCAACCTGATGACCATCCAGAGTTACCGCGGGCAGATCTTTCAGCTTAGCCAGTTCATGTTTTTCGGACAGGTACTGGTTCTGAACCGCTTTCAGCTCTTCCTGAACGGCGTCAGACGGATTGACGTGAATCGCATTGTTCACGCCATCCAGAATGATGAAGTCACCGTTTTTAATGGAGGTGGTCACGTTACCGGTGCCGACGATCGCAGGGATTTCTAACGAACGCGCCATGATAGACGTGTGCGACGTCCGACCACCCAGGTCGGTAATAAAGCCCAGCACCTTTTTCAGGTTTAGCTGTGCGGTCTCTGACGGCGTTAAATCTTTCGCCACCAGAATAGATTCGTCCTGGATTGCGCTCAGATCGACAATGTGCAGACCTAAAATATTTTGCAGCAGGCGTTTACCGATGTCGCGCACGTCCGCCGCACGCTCTTTCAGGTATTCATCATCCAGCTCTTCCAGCGCTTTAGCCTGAGCGTCAATCACGGAATTCACCGCGGCATCGGCAGTTGCGTGATCTTTTTTGATCAGGTCGGTGATTTCCTGCTCCAGCTCTTCATCTTCCAGCAACATGATGTGGCCTTCGAAGATCGCTGCTTTTTCTTCACCCAGGGATTCGCTGGCTTTGATGCGAATGGCTTCCAGCTGTTCAGCCGCTTTGCCGCGGCCCTGAAGAAAGCGCTGGATCTCCTGCTCAACCTGATCATCTGAAATCTTTTTACGGTTGATGACGATCTCGTCTTCTTTCAGCAGCAGAGCTTTGCCGAAAGCGATACCTGGTGATGCTAAAATGCCTGAAATCATAACCCTACCTTTTAATCACGATGGCTGACTGGACTCGTTGCATTGCCATAGTCGTGGGACACGTACTCTACGAAAGCAATAACGCGGACAGTTTGTCCGCGATCAAGATGTTGCACGCAATGGCGCAGAAGAGTCGTTTTAAAGCGGTGCAGAAAGGAGATTACTCCAGTTCCGCCATCAGCTTAACTAAATGCTCTACGGCTTTTTGCTCATCTTCACCTTCCGCAGAAAGGGTCACAACGGTGCCCTGGGTCAGACCCAGCGTCTGCAGCTTAAACAGGCTTTTAGCGCTGGCAGATTTACCATTGGAAGTGACAGTGATTTCTGACTGGAAGGCTTTAGCTTCTTTGACAAATTGCGCAGCAGGGCGAGTATGCAGTCCGTTTGGTGCGGTAATGGTAACTTCTTGCTGGAACATTCTATTTCCCCAACTTTTTCAGGATTAGTGTTATGGATCTAAAGTCTAGCCTGGAGCCCTAACTTTAGCCTGTGAAGGTGCGCGGGTATACATCTTACTGTCTAACAATGCGCTTGAATGAGTCTTTCATTCCCGCTGAGTGTCAAAAAGCGATTTGAGCACGTCACCGGTTAATTATGCCGTGATTTGCCCTTTCACTAAATCTGAATCTTGACTCAGCTTGATCCACTTCAAAGGAGGATTAATTTCAGGCTTCGAAATAATTGGCAGTCTAAATACCAGAGCCACGTGAGTGAAATCAATCTGCGACATGGTGAAAGTGAGATCTGGGCCACAAAAAAGCACCCATCCGGGTGCTTTTTAGGCATTTATCCGCATCTGTTTCGGGCTATTGCAGCTCTTTTTCGGTAAAGAGATCGGCAAACAGGGCGGTACTGAGATAGCGTTCGCCGGAAGAGGGGAGAATCACGACGATATTTTTATTGGCGTAAGCTTCATCTTCCTGCAGCTTCAGCGCGGCAGCAACGGCGGCGCCAGATGAAATACCGGCCAGGATGCCTTCTTCTTCCATCAGACGACGTGCAGTGGAGATAGCTTCTTCGTTGGTGATAGCCACTGCCAGGTCAATCAGCGACAGCTCCAGGTTGCCTGGAATAAAGCCAGCACCGATCCCCTGAATCTTGTGGGGGCCGGGTTTCAATTCTTCGCCCGCCATTGCCTGGGCAATGACCGGTGAGTCGGTTGGCTCAACCGCGACCGTGATCAATTCTTTTTTGCCTTTGGTGTTTTTTATGTAACGACTTACCCCGGTCAGGGTACCGCCGGTACCCACACCGGCGATGAACACGTCCACTTCGCCATCCGTATCTTCCCAGATTTCCGGGCCGGTGGTCTTTTCATGAATTTCCGGGTTAGCCGGGTTGCTGAATTGCTGCAGCAGCAGGAATTTGTCTTGATCGCTGGCAACAATCTCTTCAGCTCTTGAGATGGCACCTTTCATGCCTTTTGCGCCTTCGGTCAACACCAGATTTGCGCCTAACGCTTTCAGCAGCTTGCGCCGCTCAACAGACATGGTATCCGGCATGGTGAGTGTCAGTTTATAGCCGCGTGCCGCCGCCACGTAGGCCAGCGCGATGCCGGTGTTGCCGCTCGTCGGCTCAACCAGTTCAATGCCAGGCTTAAGAATACCGCGTTTTTCCGCGTCCCAAATCATATTGGCACCGATACGGCATTTCACACTGAAGCTCGGGTTACGGGACTCCACCTTCGCCAGGATGCGGCCGTTACCGATGCGGTTCAGTCGAACCAGCGGCGTATGACCAATTGTTAAAGAGTTGTCTTCATAAATCTTGCTCATAGCCTGTCCTTAACTGTATGAATTATTGGGAACCCTCAGAGCATACCTGTTCTTCTTTCTGGCGGAAGGAAAGAAATCATATATCTATATGTCTCATGGCAATAAGACCTGCCAAAAATTGCATAAGGATAGTTGATGTTTTAGCTCAGGTGCCACGAGCAAGCTTCGCACGATAACGATCGACCCACATTGCCGTTGCGCCACAAACAGCTACCGGCATAATGGCCAGATTAACGACCGGAATCATCGTAAACAGGCTGACCAGTGCACCAAACTGCATGTTTGCCGTCTTGTGCTGACGCAGCGCCTGGCGCATCTGCTGAAAACCCACCTTGTGGTTATCGAAAGGATAGTCACAGTACTGAATCGATAACATCCACGCGCTGAACATAAACCATAAAACGGGCGCGACAGTCTGCCCAACGCCCGGAATAAAGTAGAGCAGCAGTAAGCCCAGCGCGCGTGGCAGGTAGTAGCCCAGCTTCTGCAATTCGCGTTTCATAATGCGGGGAACATCTTTGAGCAGGCCTACCCAGCCGCTGTCAGGTAATGGTTTCCCGGTCAGGCGCGCTTCCAGTTGTTCGGCCAGTAGCCCACAAAAGGGGGCGGCAATCAGGTTGGCAAGGGTGGAAAAGAAGTAACTGAACACCAGTACCACGGAAATCACCGACAGCGGCCACAGCAAATAGCTCAGCCACTGTAGCCAGTCGGGAACGTGGGACATTAACTGCGGGATCCAGCTATCAAGCTGGTAAAAAAGCCACACGAAAGCCCCGCCCAGCAGAAGGATGTTGACCAGTAAAGGGATAATCACAAAGCGTCGAATACCGGGCAATCTGACCAGCTTCCAGCCCTCGCTGAAGTAATGCAAACCGTTAAAAGCGGAAACCGAATTGTTGACAACCATAAAGCCCGTTCTCCTGAAGATGGTAAGGCGCGTCTACTATAACCTGGCTTTTTCACCTCTCCAGGTGCCGTTTGGGTAAAAAAACAGCGAAAAAGCGTGGGTGGTCTATCTTATTTGTGAGAAAATACTGCACAGACTTGCACTTATCTGGCAGGGCAAATACAGTTAGAGAATAAAGTTTGCCGCGGTGGCAAGGTATTGGAACAACAGAGAATACAATGATGCAGGATTTGCGTCTGATATTAATCGTTGTTGGCGCGATCGCCATTATAGCGCTTCTTATTCACGGACTGTGGACCAGCCGTAAAGAGCGCTCTTCAGTGTTCCGCGATCGCCCGCACAAACGTTTGAAACAACGTGATGAACATGATGATGAGACGCTTACCGACGACGTTGATGACGGCGTGGGTGAAGTGCGTGTGCGCCATGCCCGCGACCATCAGGAACCTCACTTCGATGATATTCGCGATACGCAGCCAGACGAGCAGCACGCGCCTGTAACGCCACAGCGTGCGCGCCAGCCTGCCACATCAGCGCCGGAAAGCGATCCCCTGTTTGCGCCAGCACCTAAGCCTGAATCCGCACAGCCGCGGCCAGCGCCTGCACGCCAACAGCCCGCGCCTCAGCCAACCTTTGTTGCGCCACCGGTACAGGCAGATCCTCTGCTGGATTCTGACCCGCTGGATAGCGTTCAGCCCAATCCCGTTTATCAGGCTGAGCCTGAACCCGCGCCTGAGGTCGTCAGCCCGCCGCCGCCTAAGCAACCAGAAGCGCGCCCTGCAACCAGCAGCAAGCCGAAAGAAGCGGTGCTGGTTCTGCATGTCGCCGCCCATTCCGGTGGTCAGCTAAATGGTGAAGCCCTGTTACAGGGGATTTTGCAGGCCGGTTTTCAGTTTGGTGAAATGAATATTTTCCATCGTCACCTCAGCCCGGCGGGCAGCGGCCCTGTGCTGTTTAGCCTGGCCAATATGGTGAAACCTGGCTCGTTCAATCCGGATGAAATGACTGATTTCACCACGCCCGGCGTGTCTATTTTTATGATGGTGCCGTCGTATGGCGATGCGAATCAAAACTTTAAGCTGATGCTACAGTCCGCACAGCGTATTGCGGACGATGTGGGCGGTGTGGTTCTCGATGACGAGCGCCGTATGATGACGCCACAAAAACTGGAAACCTACAAAGCGCGTATCCGCGATGTGGTTGAATCCCGGGACTAATCCACAATTTTTCAATTTATTATGATAAACCCCCGCCTGTCGGGGGTTTTTTATCTGATGGGGTTATATGAAATCCGTCCAGGAACACATCACCGAACTGCGCACGACGCTGCGCCATCATGAATACCTTTATCACGTTATGGACGCACCGGAAGTACCGGATGCGGAATATGACCGCCTGATGCGCGAGCTGCGCGAGCTTGAAGAACAGCATCCTGACCTGATTACGCCTGACTCACCCACGCAGCGCGTCGGGGCGGCTCCCTTAATGGTGTTTGAGCAGGTCCGCCATGAAGTGCCTATGCTGTCACTGGATAATGCCTTTGACGAAGCCAGCTTCAGAGCATTTAACAAGCGCGTGCAGGATCGGCTAAAAAGCAGTGACGATCTGGTCTACTGCTGTGAACTCAAACTGGATGGCCTGGCCGTGAGCCTGTTGTATGAAGACGGACTGTTAACCCGTGCGGCAACCCGCGGTGACGGCACAACCGGCGAGAATATTACAAGCAACGTGCGGACAATCCGCGCGATCCCACTGCGGCTCAAAGGCGAGAACATTCCTGCCCGCGTCGAAGTGCGGGGCGAGGTGTTTATGACGCAAAACGGCTTTGAAAAGCTGAATGCGGAAGCGCGCCGCACCGAAGGCAAAGTCTTTGCCAATCCGCGCAACGCCGCGGCAGGTTCACTGCGCCAGCTCGATCCCCGTATTACGGCAAAACGACCACTCACGTTTTTCTGTTATGGCATTGGCCTGCTGGAAGGCGGCGAGATGCCGCGCAGCCATATGGCGCGTCTGCAACAGTTTAAAGCGTGGGGCTTGCCGGTCAGCGATCGTATTCGTCTGGTTCATAACGTGGATGAAGCGCTGGCCTTTTACCACGAGGTTGACGCGCAGCGTGCAGAACTGGGGTTTGACATCGACGGCGTCGTGATCAAAGTCGATTCTCAGGATCTGCAGGAGAAGCTGGGCTTTGTCGCCCGTGCGCCGCGTTGGGCGGTAGCCTTTAAGTTTGCCGCTCAGGAGCAGATGACCGTCGTGCGCGACGTTGAATTCCAGGTGGGCCGCACGGGCGCGATTACGCCTGTGGCGCGCCTGGAGCCGGTGCAGGTCGCTGGCGTAATGGTCAGCAATGCGACCTTGCATAACGCCGATGAGATAGAACGTCTTGGTTTGCGTATTGGCGATAAAGTTGTGATTCGCCGTGCTGGTGACGTGATTCCTCAGGTGGTGAATGTCGTTGTCAGCGAACGCCCTGAAGACGCGCGTGAAATCCTGTTCCCTTCCCACTGTCCGGTATGCGGATCCGATGTTGAACGCGTCGAAGGCGAAGCTGTCACACGCTGTACCGGCGGGTTGATCTGTGGTGCTCAACGTAAAGAAGCGCTGAAACATTTTGTCTCGCGCCGCGCCATGGACGTCGAGGGGATGGGCGATAAGATTATCGATCAACTGGTAGAGAAAGAGTACGTCAAGACGCCGGCAGACCTGTTTCGATTAACCCGTGAAACCTTAACCGGCCTGGATCGGATGGGGGCGAAATCGGCGCAGAATGTGGTCGACGCCCTGGAAAAAGCCAAATCCACTACGCTGGCGCGTTTCCTTTATGCGCTCGGTATTCGCGAGGTTGGCGAAGCGACCGCGGCTAACCTGGCTAACCACTTTGGCGAGCTGCAAAAGGTAATGGATGCCGATCTGGACGCGCTGATCGCAGTGCAGGATGTGGGCACCGTGGTGGCGAAGCACGTACGTCACTTTATGGAAGAAGAGAGCAATCGCGACGTGATTCGCCAGCTGGTCGAAGACATTGGTATCAACTGGCCCCAGGTGATGGTGGTTAAAGCGGAAGAGATTGACAGTCCGTTTGCAGGCAAAACCGTGGTGCTCACCGGCTCGCTGTCACAGATGAACCGTGACGACGCGAAAGCGCGCCTTACCGAACTCGGCGCGAAAGTCAGTGGAAGCGTATCGAAGAAAACCGATCTGCTTATCGCGGGCGAAGCGGCCGGTTCAAAACTGGCGAAGGCGCAGGAACTGGGCATCGAAGTGATCGATGAAGCTGAAATGATTCGTCTGCTGGGAGCCTGACATGGACAAACAGTATCTGGTTGAAATAGCTAACACGGTCATGCCGTTTGGCAAATACAAAGGCCGGGTGCTGATTGATTTGCCTGAACCTTACCTGCTGTGGTTCGCCCGCAGTGGCGACTTTCCTTCAGGACGTTTAGGTGAGCTGATGCAACTGACGTTGACGATTAAAATTGAAGGGCTGGAAGGCCTGGTGAAGCCCCTGAAGCGCGGTGAGTAATTACGCTGCCTCGTTATATTGAGCAAACGAGGCAGCGATTTCCTACGTGTTTCGGTTATTTCTGCGATTTCACCACGGCGGCTTTATCTTTTTTAGCCTGCAACGCATTGGTTTTCTTATAACGCCCGGCAATAAACGAACACACCATCAGCTGCACCTGATGAAAGATCATCAGTGGCAAGACGATAATGCCCACGGCGCTGGCGGGGAACAGAATGTTCGCCATCGGCACACCGTTTGCCAGACTCTTTTTGGAACCACAGAACAGGACTACGATCTCATCCTGACGGCTGAAGCCAAACAGGCGAGAGGCAAAGTAGTTAATCAACAGAACGATAGTCAGCAGCAGTAGACATCCCGCCAGAATCCACAGCAGCGTATCAACGCCAACCCGTTTCCAGATGCCGTTTACCACCGCTTCACTGAAGGCGGAATAGACCACCAACAGAATAGAGGTTTGATCCGTAATACCAATCAGACTCCGGTTTCTTTCCACCCAGCCGCTGATCCAGCGACGTGACAGATGGCCTAAAACAAAAGGCACCAACAGCTGCAGCATGATTTTACCCACCTGCTCAAGGCCATCACCCGGTCCGCTGTTGTTAACGTCCATAACCAGATTCACCAGCAGGGGGGAGATAAATACGCCCAGCAGGGAAGATGCCGAGGCGCTACAGACCGCGGCAGCAACGTTTCCGCCCGCCATTGAGGTAAAGGCGATAGCTGACTGTACCGTGGCCGGTAAAATACACAGATAGAGGAAGCCGGTATAAATCTCGGCACCAACTTTCACCGGATGCCACCAGACAATTAACATACCGATAGCCGGGAACAGCACAAAGGTACTGCACATAATCCAGAGATGGAGCCGCCAGTGGCTGCTACCGGCAATGATTTTTTCCCGCGACAATTTGGCGCCATGCATAAAGAAAAGCAGCGCAATCGCGGCGGTGGTCAGGTACTGAAAAAAGTCAACAAAATGACCTCTGGCAGGAATAAAAGAGGCTAATAATACGGTGATGATAAGCTTTATCATCATTGGGTCTATACGTAAAAATCCCATCGTTAAAATCCGGTTAAATTTAGGCTGAGGTGATTGTGCGCGATGTGGGTTTAGAAATAAAATTGATTTATTAGATTAATCTATGTGAGAAATCGATGAATTACTCTTTGCGTCAGCTACGCACCTTTGTTGCTGTAGCGCATTACGGCGGTTTTAGTCAGGCAGGGCAGGCTATTGGTCTGAGCCAGTCGGCCGTAAGCCACAGCATAAAAGAGCTGGAAAATGAAATTGGCGTTCGCCTGCTGGACAGGACGACGCGCGAAGTCGTGCTGACCGAGGCCGGCCAACAGCTGGCCTCCCGCATGGAAAGGCTGCTCGAAGAGATAAACACAACGCTGCTTGATATTCGCAGCTACGGTGAACAGCGCAGTGGCACGGTGCGAATCGCGGCCAGTCAGACCATCTCTGCGCACCTGATGCCGCAGTGCCTTGCTGCCAGCCAGCATAGCTATCCGGACATAAAAATCATTTTGCACGACCGCGTACAGCAGTGGGTGTTAGAAAGCGTCCGCAATGCTGAAGTGGATTTTGGCATCGTGATCGGACCGCTTAACGACACCGATTTTGACGGCTGCGCTATTCTGGATGAACCTTTTTTGCTGTTATGTCGTGAGGACGATCCGCTTGCCGACGTTGCTCAGGCAAACTGGTCTCTGTTGGATGGGCGAACGATGGTGCTGCAGGATTACGCGTCAGGTAGCCGGGTATTAATTGATGCGGCTTTACGCCAGCAAAATATCAACGTTAATGTCGTTCAGGAGATCGGCCATCCCGCGACGCTGTTTCCTATGGTCGATGCCGGCATTGGGATTAGCATTTTACCGGCGCTAGCGTTACCGCTTCCGGCAGGACGGGCGCTGACGGTGCGCCGTCTTTATCCGGAGATCAATCGCACCCTGACTTTAATTAAGCGTAAAAATCGCTCATTAACGCCAGCGGCCGAAGCGATCTGGCAGGAGGTGCGTCAGCAGGCAAGATTGCTGACGCAACAACGCGAGTCAAGACCGGCGTTTTAGATATAGACATCGAGTTGATTGGTCTGCGTCGGGCGGTTAACGCCATCTGCAGATGCAGTATTACCTTCTTTTTGCGCCTGCTTTGCTTCAGCTTTCTGTTGCTCTTTGCGTTGTAACTGCTGGATTTGCGCTTCTAAAACCTGGATTTGTGCCTTAATCGTATCTTGCTGCTTCTTTTTCTGCTCTGTGGTCATCGTCTTATCGTCACCCAAACTTTTCAGTTGGTCGTTGAGACGAGAAATCTGCTTATTCAGGCTGGCGATTTGTGATGCGGTATCACTTGAGTTGGTTGTGTCTGATGAACTGCTGCTTCCGATACTCGGCGTGCTGGTCAATATCGTTGTCATTATGATCTCCTTGCAAATAGACGTTTTAGGTTATCGGACGCTTGCCGCAAAAGCTTAATGCCCCAAAATGTTAATTTTACGAAAAGATTCTTACAGTCTGGCGTCAGGACGGATAAATTTGGTGGCTCGTGCAGGATTGCCTCGGCCTGGGGGGCCTCGCCCTGCGGGTGATGCTGGCGCATCCACCTGAACCGCTTTGCGATTCAGTCGAACCTGCGGCAGGTTCTCATCCCGCACGTTTTACGCATAGCAAAAAGGCGCCTTTAGGGCGCCTTTCAACATTGGTGGGTCGTGCAGGATTGCCTCGGCCCGGTGGGCCTCGCCCTGCGGGTGATGCTGGCGCATCAGCCTGAACCGCTTTGCGATTCAGTCGAACCTGCAGCAGGTTCTCATCCTGCACTATAGACACTGGCGCACAGAAACGAAAAAAGCGCCTGAAGGCGCTTTTTTCTAAATTTGGTGGGTCGTGCAGGATTGCCTCGGCCCGGTGGGCCTCGCCCTGCGGGTGATGCTGGCGCATCAGCCTGAATCGCTTTGCGATTCAGTCGAACCTGCAGCAGGTTCTCATCCCGCACGTTTTACGCACAGCAAAAAGGCGCCTTTAGGGCGCCGGTCGTGCAGGATTGCCTCGGCCTGGTGGGCCTCGCCCTGCAGGTGATGCTGGCGCATCAGCCTGAACCGCTTTGCGATTCAGTCGAACCTGCGGCAGGTTCTCATCCCGCACGTTTTACGCACAGCAAAAAGGCGCCTTTAGGGCGCCTTTCAACATTGGTGGGTCGTGCAGGATTGCCTCGGCCTGGTGGGCCTCGCCCTTCGGGTGATGCTGACGCATCAGCCTGAATCGCTTTGCGATTCAGTCGAACCTGCAGCAGGTTCTCATCCTGCACTATAGACACTGGCGCACAGAAACGAAAAAAGCGCCTGAAGGCGCTTTTTTCTGAATTTGGTGGGTCGTGCAGGATTCGAACCTGCGACCAATTGATTAAAAGTCAACTGCTCTACCAACTGAGCTAACGACCCGAAGTGGTGGGTGATGACGGGTTCGAACCGCCGACCCCCTCCTTGTAAGGGAGATGCTCTACCAACTGAGCTAATCACCCACTTCGGTACTGCTTCACAAGAGTGTCATCTGACTAAGATATGGTGGGTGATGACGGGTTCGAACCGCCGACCCCCTCCTTGTAAGGGAGATGCTCTACCAACTGAGCTAATCACCCATATCTTATCTCTTGTCACTGCGGGCCACCTTAAACCTTCTTAATAGTGGTGGGTGATGACGGGTTCGAACCGCCGACCCCCTCCTTGTAAGGGAGATGCTCTACCAACTGAGCTAATCACCCCCGCTGTGTGGAGTCGCATTATAGGGATAGTTGATTTTGAGTCAACGCTTTTTAAAACATAATTGTGCGTTCGGTTTAATTTTAAACATCCCGTAGGGATTTTATCCAATGTGCTGGTTTTCTTAGCAGAAATACAGGCTTTGCTGCCGCTCTGCTGTCTTGCATGCATTGAGGATTCATCATCAGATGCTAGAATATGCGCACTGTTTTCGCGTCTAACCCGTTTTTTGTCATCCAGACAACGAACCTGCGCATTTAAGGCAATACTGAATGAAAATCAAAACTCGCTTCGCGCCAAGCCCTACCGGCTTCTTACACGTAGGTGGCGCTCGTACCGCACTCTACTCATGGCTCTTTGCCCGTCATCATCAGGGCGAGTTTGTACTGCGCATTGAAGATACCGATCTTGAGCGTTCTACACCGGAAGCCATCGAAGCTATTATGGATGGGATGAACTGGCTGAGCCTGGACTGGGATGAAGGCCCTTATTACCAGACCAAACGCTTCGACCGCTACAACGCCGTCATTGATGAAATGCAGGAAGCGGGTACTGCCTATAAATGTTACTGCTCGAAAGAACGTCTTGAAGCGCTGCGTGAAACGCAGATGGCCAACGGCGAAAAACCCCGCTATGACGGCCGCTGCCGTGACAGTCATGAGCATCATGCCGCTGATGAGCCGCATGTAGTGCGCTTCCGTAATCCACAGGAAGGCTCTGTTATTTTTGACGATCAGATTCGCGGTCCGATTGAGTTCAGTAATCAGGAGCTGGACGATCTGATCATCCGCCGTACCGATGGCTCACCGACTTACAACTTCTGCGTCGTGGTCGATGACTGGGATATGGGCATCACCCACGTTGTGCGCGGTGAAGACCACATCAACAACACACCGCGTCAGATCAATATCCTGAAGGCGATAGGCGCACAGGTGCCGGTTTATGCCCACGTTTCGATGATTCTGGGTGACGACGGTAAGAAACTGTCTAAACGTCATGGTGCAGTAGGCGTGATGCAATACCGTGATGACGGCTATCTGCCAGAGGCGTTGCTTAACTATCTGGTACGTCTGGGCTGGTCACATGGCGATCAGGAAATTTTCTCTGTCAAAGAGATGACGGCGCTGTTTAGCCTGGACGCGGTCAGTAAATCGGCCAGCGCGTTTAATACCGAAAAACTGCAGTGGCTAAATCACCACTATATTAATGCGCTGCCGCCCGAGTACGTGGCAACCCATCTGCAGTGGCATATTGAACAGCAGAACATTGATACCCGCACTGGCCCGGAACTGGCAAAGTTGGTGACCTTGCTGGGCGAGCGCTGCAAGACGCTGAAAGAGATGGCGGCATCGTGTCACTATTTCTATCAGGATTTTTCAGAATTCGATGCCGATGCCGCGAAAAAGCATTTACGTCCAGTCGCGCGTCAGCCGCTGGAAGTGGTTCGCGACAAGCTGGCCGCATTGACTGACTGGAATGCAGAAACGGTGCATCAGGCTATTCAGCAGAGCGCGGATGAGCTGGGTGTGGGCATGGGCAAAGTCGGCATGCCGCTGCGCGTCGCCGTCACCGGCGCCGGTCAGTCTCCCGGACTGGATGTGACGGTGGAAGCCATTGGCCGTAGCCGCAGCGTTGAGCGTATTGAAAAAGCACTGGCCTTTATTGCTGAGCGTGAAGCACAGAGCCAGTAACCGTTCTCTTCCACGAGAGGCGGCTTGCGCCCTGATGGTGTCAGAGCGCTTTCTGGCATTAACCGATGAAGGCCAGGCCGCGGGACGTGATTGTCTGAGACGAAAAAAAACCGGAAGCATCGCGCTTCCGGTTTTTTTATTGTTCGTGAATGCCCAGTCGGTCAAGCACACCTTTTATCCCTTCCCGCAAAATCAACGCCGTGAGCTGATCTTGCTCGTTCTGACTCATTTGCTGGACAGAACTTATCAATAACGCAGGTAATGAATTCGGTGGGGGAGTATAATTTGCCGTGGGTTCATTAAGGTTGCGCGTCGACTGAATGAAACTTTTCACGCGTTCATCAATATGAATCAGTCTGGCTTTTCCGCCCTGAACGCCGGGTTTTGGCGTGGTCGTCCAGTTCTCGCGTTTAATCCATTTGTTCACCGTCTGCCGACTGTAGCCCGTTTCGATTGCCAGTTCTTCCGGAGTTAGCCATTCCTTTTTCACGATGCTGTCCCTGTTCAATACATTAGCCATACATATTACAGCAAATCGTAACGCGTGAAAGTAACAGGAAACGAAATTGCCTTTTGTCTCTCAACAAAAGGCAGGGGATTGTTTATTGCGCAGTGCTTGGCTGCTCAGCTGCGGGGCGGAAAGCGAGGAAGTAAGCCAGACCAACGAAAACGGCACCGCCGACGGCATTACCTAAGAATACCGCCACGAAGTTAGGCAAATATTCAGCCCAGCTCATCTGTCCGGCAAAGATCGCAGCAGGAATAATGAACATATTCGCCACAACGTGCTGGAAACCAATGGCCACAAACGCCATGACCGGGAACCACATCGCGAAAATTTTGCCAACCACATCTTTACTGGCGAAGGCCAGCCACACGGCAAGACATACCAGCCAGTTACAACCGATGCCAGAGATGAACGCATGCAGGAAATCGGCATGGACTTTGGCATTCGCAATCGCTAGCGTCTTTTTCAGGTAATCACCCTCGGTCATGGCCAGCATGTGGCCAAAGAACCAGGCGATAGCGATGCTGCCAAGGAAGTTGGCAATCGTTACCCAGAACCAGTTGCGTAATACGCTGTAACCACTAATACGGCGTGCAAACCAGGCAACAGGCAACGTCATCATATTACCGGTTAACAGTTCACCACCGGCCAGAATGGTCAGGATCAATCCCACCGGGAACACCGCAGCCCCTAAGAAGCCGCCAAATGAACCCCAGTCAGCAGGGAGAGAGTTAATGACATGAACATCCAGCAAGAAACCTGTAGCAATAAAGGCACCTGCCATGAAGCCAAGAATGATTAAGGAGCTAATGGAAGCATGGCTTTTTGCCACGCCAGCCTGAATCGCCAGTTGGGCGATCTCTTTGGGTGTATGCAGCGACATATATTCTCTATTGATTTTAGTATTGGAGCGAAAACGCCTGGTTGAAGAACGGTGCGCTGGAGAAAACCATGCAGCCGTATTAGATAGCGGGCTAAGTTTTACACGACATTACCGGGAAGACAAGATAATTCCCATAACATATTTAACCGTGAATTAACTTAACTGCCGATAAAAAGTTACTCTTCAACCAGGCTCCTTTCACGATGTTAACAAGGACAGGAGAGAAACAAACGCACGTCATCACGCTGAGTTTGCCGTCTTTTTCAGCGATCAAACACAGAATGTGATTTTGCCGTTGACACTCCATGGGGGGTTGCATATTATGCCGTCCGTCGCTTAACACGACGGTTTTTTCGGTTCGGGGCTATAGCTCAGCTGGGAGAGCGCTTGCATGGCATGCAAGAGGTCAGCGGTTCGATCCCGCTTAGCTCCACCAAACTTCTTCCCAAAAGTTTGGCACTGAAAAAATGATTTCCAGATGTGGGGGTATAGCTCAGCTGGGAGAGCGCTTGCATGGCATGCAAGAGGTCAGCGGTTCGATCCCGCTTATCTCCACCAAATCTCTGGCTTCTCAGCCTTTCTGATATTTCTCTTCGTCAATCCACATACAAGCGTATATAGCGTGCCTGTGCGACTTATCCTCTGTGACGTTATCTTTCTGCAACACAGCAGGCGTTTATCACCTGGCGTTGTGCCTGAATTCAGCCTAATTGTTGCGTCAGCCATCGACGGAAGTCATTAAGCTGTAGAATAAACGCCTCAGCCGTCGCCCGTGGTGCCTGACTTTCTGCGAAAAAGAAGGCCATTGCCGCTTCACGCGCCGGATAACGCGCAACGAACCGCTCAACGTGCTCCTCAAGGCTGCGCGGCCAGTCCGTGTCGCTATCTTTGCGTAACATATTGGTGGCGCGGATCAGTTTTCTGGCAGCCGCGCGCTGAAGTGGCCGCTGCTGCCAGGGCTGGCTGGCGCGGGACAGACGCGTTGCATACTCGCTCAGCATCTCTGTGACATCGCGGTTTATCGCCCACGCCAGCGCGCGGGATGGCCTGTAAAGCCCAAAAAGCACAGAGAGATCCTGGCCATAGAGACAGCGGCAATGGTGCTTCAGCCAGAATCCCCAGGAAAGGCTGTTCTCCGGCGCGCGGGCCTCATTGAGCGTGCCGATATCAAAATCGACTTTACTCACTACCGGATGCTTCACGGCCAGCGCCTTTTTCAAATCGGCCAGGCTGTTTTGCTGCGCCTGATCAGGTGAATAGCGGAATATCAGGCACAGGTCCAAATCAGATTCTCCCTCAACGGCGTTTCCCGACGCTACGCTGCCGTAAAGATAAACGCTGTGCAGGCTATCCCGATAGTCAGCGCTCAGGTGGGCCAGGGCATCGTCAATGACAGCCTGAAACGCGGGCTGAACGTCTGCAAAGGGCAGGGTAAGAATAAAACCCTGTGGATCCAGACTCATAATGGCTCCTGTATGGCAAACACAGTCGATAACTGAACGATGCGGAGGTGCGTGGTAAACCGCGAGATCTTCCGCTTAGCAGACAAGGGCAGTATTTATCAGGGCGACAGATGGGGTCAACTTTCTTGCCCGGCACTCAGGTTCCGGCGGACAAGGGGTTATGGATGGGAGGGTGACAAAAAAGGCGAGTCGTTTGACTCGCCTTAATGTGGGCAGAACGCGAACTCAGAATGCCAGTACCAGGCCTGCAATCGCCGCAGACAGCACGCTGACCAGCGTTGAGCCGTACAGCAGTTTCAGACCGAAGCGTGAAACCACGTTACCTTGCTCTTCGTTCAGTCCCTTGATGGCGCCAGCGACGATGCCGATAGACGAGAAGTTGGCGAATGAGACTAAGAATACTGACAGGATGCCTTCCGCGTTCGGTGACAGCTGACCGGCAATTTTCTGCAGATCCATCATGGCTACAAACTCGTTGGAAACCAGTTTGGTTGCCATGATGCTGCCGACCTGCAGGGCTTCACCTGATGGCACGCCCATCACCCACGCAAAGGGGTAGAAGACATAACCCAGCACGCCCTGGAAGGTCACGCCGAAGATGAAGTCAAACAGCGCGTTCAGGCCCGAAATCAGTGCGATAAAACCGATCAGCATGGCTGCAACGATGATGGCGACGCGGAAACCGGCAAGAATGTACTCGCCCAGCATTTCAAAGAAGCTCTGACCCTGATGCAGATCCTGCAGTTGCAGATCTTCTTCGCTGTCAACGCGGTAAGGGTTGATGAGCGACAGCACGATAAAGGTACTGAACATATTCAGCACCAGCGCGGCGACAACATACTTAGGTTGCAGCATGGTCATGTAAGCTCCCACGATAGACATGGAAACCGTCGACATCGCAGTGGCCGCCATGGTGTACATACGGCGTTGAGACATTTTGCCCAGAATATCTTTGTACGCGATAAAGTTCTCAGACTGTCCCAAAATCAGAGAGCTTACGGCGTTGAAAGATTCCAGTTTGCCCATGCCGTTGATCTTAGACAGCACGGTACCAATTCCACGGATGACCCATGGCAGGATGCGGAAGTGCTGAAGAATACCAATCAGGGCTGAGATGAACACGATGGGGCACAATACGTTCAGGAAGAAGAACGCCAGGCCTTTATCATTCATGTTACCGAACACGAAGTTGGTACCCTGAGCGGCATATTTCAGAAGATGATCGAAGAAACCGGCAAATCCTTTGACGAATCCCAGACCGGCTTCCGAGTTCAGGAAGAACCATGCCAGAACGATCTCGATAACCAGAAGCTGTACGATGTAGCGAACCCGAATACTTTTTCTGTCGTGGCTGACCAGCAGGGCCAGCACGCCAACGACCACTAGTGCTAAAAGAAACTGCAAAATATGGGACATGATTGCTCCAAATTTGAGGAGGATTGTATTTTGCTGCGTATTCTATGTAACGGCTTACCGAAAAACGAGATCTCCACCACAATATAAGTATTCAATATCGCCAATTTTCTCAGAATACTCTCACCGATCACGCCCTGTAACCAAATTGTTCACATCATATTCACTTAAACCTATTGTCTGTAATTTAAACAACACGTAGAGTAGGGGAATTGCGCCTGACCTTGAGGCTTTCTGCACCTCCAATTTATAGCAATGGCTATACTTTATAGCACTATCTATTACACTGATTACTAAAACCGCATTTCACTTGCACCTGTGTCGCTTTAAGCTGCACAGGTAAACCAACGACAGGGTAGCCAATATGTTTGAAAGCCGTGCCGCCGAGCGCGCCGCTCGCGGAGCAAGAAAAGTGAAACTCGCCCTGTTGGGGCCCGCCTTTATCGCCGCTATCGGCTATATCGATCCGGGCAACTTTGCGACCAATATCCAGGCGGGTGCTGCTTACGGTTACCAGCTCCTTTGGGTCGTGGTATGGGCCAATATCATGGCGATGCTTATCCAGTTGATGTCAGCCAAATTGGGCATTGCGACGGGCAAAAACCTCGCGGAACACATCCGCGATCGTTTTCCCCGTCCGGCGGTGTGGTTCTATTGGGTACAGGCGGAGATCATCGCGATGGCGACCGATCTCGCAGAATTTATCGGTGCCGCTCTGGGCTTTAAACTGCTGCTGGGTGTGTCCCTGATGCAGGGCGCTGTGCTTACCGGCGTGGCCACCGTGCTTATTTTGATGCTGCAAAACCGTGGGCAAAAGCCGCTGGAGCTGGTGATTGGTGGCCTGCTGCTGTTTGTGGCGGCAGCGTACATTGTGGAGCTGTTTTTCTCCCAGCCCAAGGTCAGTGAACTGGTGACAGGCATGGCGCTGCCGTCTCTGCCCAACGCGGATGCGGTCTTTCTTGCTGCGGGTGTGCTGGGCGCCACCATTATGCCGCACGTGATTTATCTGCATTCTGCATTGACCCAGGGAAAAAGCAGTGACAGTCAGGCCCGGCGCTATTCATCCACCAAGCTTGATGTCGCCATTGCCATGACCATTGCGGGATTTGTCAATCTGGCGATGATGGCCACGGCCGCTGCCGCCTTCCATTTTAGCGGCCACAGCGGGATTGCCGAGCTCGATCAGGCTTACACCACGTTGCAGCCGTTACTGGGCCACGCTGCCGCCACGGTGTTTGGCTTAAGCCTGGTCGCGGCGGGGCTGTCTTCTACCGTGGTGGGCACCCTGGCCGGACAGGTGGTCATGCAGGGATTCATAAAATTCTATATTCCGCTGTGGGTGCGACGCGCAGTAACCATGGTGCCTTCGTTTATTGTGATCTGGGCCGGCTGGGATCCTACGCGCGTGTTAGTCATGAGTCAGGTGTTGCTGAGCTTTGGTATCGCGCTGGCTCTCATTCCGCTGCTGGCCTTCACCGGCAACCGTGAGCTGATGGGCGAGGCATTGGTCAATTCACGACTGATGCAAAACACCGGCCGCGTCATCGTGGTGCTGGTGGTGAGTCTTAACGCCTATCTGCTGATCGGCCAGATGATGGGAATGTAATGCCGCTGCCTGGCAACCCGTCAGGCAGCCCATCTTTAGCTTTTAAAGCCTGTTGCCTTGAGCTTTATCCGCATCCGTTTATATTTTCTTCTGTCTTGTTGATTCAGGAGCGGAACGATGCGGACACCGGATTATCCTTCAGAAGACCAGCCAAAATGGGCTGCGGTCGACGACTACTTTTCTCAGCAACTTATTCCTGCCGATAGCCATTTTCAAGCCGCGCTTGTCGCCAACCGTCAGGCGGGGCTGCCTGCTCACGATGTTTCTGCCCTGCAAGGCAAGATGCTCGGGCTGTTTATCAAAATGATTAATGCCTCACGCGTGCTGGAAATTGGCACGCTGGGAGGTTACAGCACCCTCTGGATGGCTCAGGCGCTGGGTGCGGAAGGGAAAATTACCACTCTCGAAGCTGACAGCCATCATGCGCAGGTTGCCAGGCAGAACATCCACCGTGCAGGGCTGGCCGAACGTGTCGATCTGCGTCTCGGTGCAGCGCTGGACGTGCTGCCTCAACTGCAGGGGCCGTTCGACCTGATCTTTATCGATGCGGATAAGCGAAACAATCCGCACTACCTGCGTTGGGCAGTCACTCTGGCGCGCCCCGGCACGGTCATTATTGCCGACAACGTTGTACGAGGCGGGGCGGTAACAGAGGCGGCTTCCACAGACTGCAACGTGCAGGGCGTGCGTGAATTTTTCCAACTGCTTACCAGCGATCCCCGGCTGGACGCGACGGCGATTCAAACCGTAGGCGAAAAGGGCTGGGATGGCTTTGTCATGGCCAGAGTGAAGTAGAGCTGGCACTACACCTCAGGTGGCCTGCCAACCCGTTCGGGCCAACAGGCGCGCTTTAGCGATAGCGTTCAGGATAGCGATGGTGTTCGCGGCGTTCAGCGTGCCAGTGGCGATGCTCATGCTCCCAGCGACGTTGTCTGTCGCGTGCGTGCCAGCGGCGTTCGCGTTCCCACTGCTGATGACGTCGCCACGCTTCGTGTCGCCACCAGCGACGCTCTTTATAAGCATAGCGATCGTTAAACCAGCGCGGCTCACGCCAGTGGTGACCGTCCCAGTAATAACCTCGGCGGTCGCGATCGCCCAGATGAAGCGTTACGCCGGGCGCGAGACGCACGGATGTATCTGAGGCCTGAGCGGTGTGCATTGCCAGCGGCATTAACATGGCTACAACGGCAGCCAGTAAGATTCCACGAATCATGATTTTCTCCTGACGGCAGCGTGTCTCCGCTGCTGATACGCTATTTTGTCGGTATCAGGCCGGAGAAACCTGTGGAAGCCGTCTGAAAAACCGTTAAAGCTAAAGGTTTGAGAGTTTTCTGGCGCAGCCGCCTGGCGAACCAGGCGGTGCGGTTACAGCAGCGCGGACTCAATTGCGGCCAGTTCATCATCCCTGAGGGGCGCCTGACTCAGCATTTGTAGGGCATCATCGATTTGCGCCGTTTTACTCGCGCCTATCAGTACCGAGGTAATGCGGGGATCGCGCAGTACCCACGTCAGCGCCATCTGTGCCAGCTTCTGGCCGCGCTGTTGCGCAATAGCATTAAGCCTGCGGACTTTTTCCATCTTTTCGTCGGTAAGCTGGCTTTCGTTCAGGAATTTGCTGCCGCTGGCAACGCGAGAATCCTGCGGGATGCCCTGCAAATAGCGATCGGTCAGCACGCCACCCGCCAGCGGCGAGAACGCAATACAGCCTGCTCCATGCGCATCCAGCGTCTGAAGTAATCCCTGTTCCGGTGTACGTTCAAAGAGCGAATAACGAGGCTGATGGATCAGGCACGGCGTACCCAGATCGCGCAGAATCGCCATCGCGTCGGCCGCCCGTTCCGCGGGATAGTTTGAAATCGCCGCATACAGCGCTTTACCCTGCCTGACCACATGATCCAGCGCCCGCATGGTTTCTTCTAGCGGCGTGTCCGGATCCGGACGGTGGTGATAGAAGATATCGACATATTCCAGCCCCATCCGACGCAGGCTCTGGTCCAGGCTCGCGACCAGATATTTTCGGGAGCCCCAGTCGCCATAAGGACCTTCCCACATGGTGTAACCGGCTTTGGTCGAAATAATCAGTTCATCGCGATGAGCCTGAAAATCTTCACGCATGATGCGGCCAAAATTCACTTCGGCGGAGCCGGGAGGCGGGCCGTAGTTATTCGCCAGGTCGAAATGCGTAATGCCGTGGTCAAACGCGTGGCGCAGCAGTTGACGGCTCACGTCCAGTTGCGTGTTGTCGCCAAAGTTATGCCACAGGCCCAGTGAAATCGCGGGAAGTTTCAGGCCGCTGCGCCCACTGCGACGCCACTGCATATGCTGATATCGGTCCGGATGAGGGAAAGCTGTCATAGTAAGGTCCTGAGTGAAAAACAAATAAATGTGCCAAAAACGCCTCAGTGTATACGCTTACACTCAGTATTAATTCGTGTGAAGTCGCATATTCACGGAATAATGCACGGTCGTAACGCGGGCTTGCCATGCAATGCATCGGCTAAATTTGCTGCCATTCTCGCCAAATTTTCGCCATGTCAGATACTTATCAGAACAATCCCCTCAAAGGAATTCGCTATGTCCGATTTTACGGTTGGTGATTATCTGTTGGCTCGCTTACAGGAGTGCGGCGTCAGGCATTTGTTCGGCGTACCGGGTGACTACAATCTGCAGTTTCTGGACCGCGTTATTGCGCACCCGGATATTGGCTGGGTGGGATGCGCCAATGAGCTGAACGCCGCTTACGCCGCAGACGGCTACGCGCGTTGCACGGGCGCAGCCGCCTTGCTGACCACCTTTGGCGTGGGAGAACTCAGCGCCATTAATGGTCTGGCGGGCAGCTTTGCCGAATACCTGCCGGTCATCCACATCGTGGGCGCGCCATCAAGCCAGGCGATGCAGCAGGGGGATTGTGTGCATCATACGCTGGGAGACGGGGACTTCGGTCACTTCATCCGAATGGCGAAGGAGGTCAGCGCCGCAACGGCAGCGTTGACGGCTGACAATGCCACGGCTGAAATCGACAGGGTTATACTGACTGCGCTTCAGCAGCATCGTCCGGGCTATTTAATGCTGCCGGTTGACGTTGCACAGCGGCAAACCTCTGCGCCTGATCAGCCGCTAATGCCCATTACCGCGTCGTCTGATGAGGTGCGCATCGCATTTCAGCAGGCGGCAGAGCGGTTGCTGGCACCTGCGAAGCGGGTTTCGCTGCTCGCCGATTTTCTTGCCCAGCGCTGGCAACAGCAGCCGGCGCTGGCGGCCTTACGGGCAGGACGTGCGTTTCCCTGTGCCACGTTGTTAATGGGTAAAGGTGTACTGGATGAACAGCAGCCGGGCTTTGTCGGTACCTATGCCGGCGAAGGCAGTGAAGGTGACGTGCGGCAGCAAATTGAAGAGGTGGACGTGACGATTTGTGCTGGCGTGCGGTTTACCGACACCATTACGGCGGGTTTTACGCAGCAGTTCAGTCAGGCACGACTTATCGATATTCAGCCGCACAGCGCGAGCGTAGCGGGACAGACGTTTGCCCCGTTGTCGATGGCAGAGGCATTGCAGGCGCTGCTGCCCGTCTTCGAACGCCTGGGGGCAGGCTGGCAGGCCGCCTGTGCGCCACGGGCGGCAGAGCCGGTTCCCGACGCCGCTCTTATCAGCCAGTCTGCTTTTTGGCAGGCGATGCAGGGGTTTCTGCAGCCTGGCGATATTATTCTGGCGGACCAGGGAACGGCGGCATTTGGTGCCGCATCTCTGCGGTTGCCCGTTGGGGCACAGCTTTTAGTGCAGCCGCTCTGGGGCTCTATCGGTTATACGTTACCCGCCGCGTTTGGTGCGCAAACGGCCTGGCCCGGGCAGCGCGTTATCCTGATTATTGGCGACGGTTCGGCCCAGTTGACCATCCAGGAGTTAGGATCCATGCTGCGAGATCAACAGCATCCCCTCATTTTTCTGCTAAACAATGAAGGCTATACTGTGGAGCGGGCGATTCACGGCGCCGCGCAACGTTATAATGATATTGCCCAATGGAACTGGACAGCGCTGCCGCAGGCGATGAGCCTGGAATGCCAGGCGCAGAGTTGGCGCATCAGTGAAACCGTGCAGCTCCAGGCGCTGATGGCGCAGCTCACACAGCAGCGCAGGCTGTCGTTTATTGAAGTGGTGATGCAAAAAGATGACCTGCCGCCGTTATTGCGCAAAGTCTCAGCCTGCCTGAGCCAGCGCAACGGCGGTTGAGATTCGGAAAGTTGCCTCTGTGCAGGCCAGCCTAACGCGGTTAGGCTGTTGCACACACGAGTCAGACGCTCACCAATAACTTCGGTGAGCGTTGTTGTTTTATCGGCAGGATTTTATAGTGTCCTCCAACTCTTTAAGACCCCCAAGCGGAGCACCAGAAGAATGACAACTTATGCCTTGGTCGGCGATGTCGGCGGCACCAATGCCCGTCTCGCTTTGTGTGAGGTGGAAAACGGCAGCATCTCCCAGGCCAAAACATTCGCAACATCAGACTACGACAGCCTCGAAGCCGTCATCCGCCACTATCTTGATGAACAAAAGCAGGATATCAAAGACGGTTGTATCGCCATTGCCTGCCCGATTACCGATGACTGGGTTGAGATGACCAACCACGACTGGGCATTTTCGACCAGAAAGCTGAAAGAAAACATCGGTTTTGAACACCTGGAAATTATTAACGACTTCACCGCGGTTTCCATGGCCATCCCTATGCTGGGTGCGGAACATGTCATTCAGTTTGGTGGCAAAGAGCCGATCAAGGATAAGCCTGTGGCCATTTACGGCGCGGGTACCGGGCTGGGCGTGAGTCATCTGGTCCATGTTGATAAGCGTTGGGTCAGTCTGCCCGGCGAAGGCGGCCACGTTGACTTTGCGGCCAACAGCGAAGAAGAAGATCAAATCCTCGAAGTGTTGCGGGAAGAGCTAGGCCATGTGTCGGCCGAGCGCGTTCTGTCCGGCGCGGGGCTGGTCAATCTCTATCGGGCGATTGTGAAAGTCGATCATCGCGTACCCGAAAATCTCAAGCCCAAAGAAGTGAGTGAGCGTGCGCTTGCTGACAGCTGCACCGACTGCCGTCGTGCACTGTCGCTGTTCTGCGTGATTATGGGACGTTTCGGCGGTAACCTGGCCCTGAACCTTGGCACCTTCGGTGGAGTGTACATCGCGGGCGGTATCGTGCCGCGCTTCCTGGAGTTCTTCAAATCGTCGGGCTTCCGGGCGGCCTTCGAAGACAAAGGGCGCTTTCGCGATTATGTCGCCACGATTCCGGTCTATATGATCACCCACGATCAACCCGGATTATTAGGCGCTGGCGCGCACCTGCGCCAAACGCTGGGCCGCATTATCTAATGCCTGCCGTTGCCCTTCCCGGTGGGAAGGGCTGTGTCCATTCCGCCATTCCCCTACAAACGCATGAGCAGCCGGAAGGTTTTGACCTTGCTACGACTGACCGGCACCTGAAAATCCTTGTCCCTTAGCTTCAGCAGATAAGTATTATTGAACCAGGGTTCAATCTCTCTGATCTTATTCAGGTTGACGCAGTACGAGCGGTGACAGCGAAAGAATTGCTGTTCAGGCAGGCGTGCGCAAAATTCGCTGATGTTCATCGACATCACGTAATCTTCGCGGCGCGTATACACGAAGGTTAATTTTTCGTGGGCTTCAACGTAGTAAATATCGTTTACGTCGGTCACGATGATGCGCTCATCTTTGATCAGGTTAACCGTGAGGGCATGTTGCGCACTCGGTGCCTGGGTAATCGTATGCTGCTGTTGCCAGCTGGCTTCCAGCTTGTTGAGCATCGTGATAATACGTGACTCATGATAGGGCTTGAGAATATAGTCAAATGCTTCCAGCTCAAAGGCCTCGACCGCATGCTCTTTCCAGGCGGTAATAAAGACAATGAGCGGCTTGTGAACGAACTGATGGATATTCTGCGCCAGTAACATGCCATCCAGAGACGGGATATTAATGTCGAGAAAGATCACATCAACCCGGTGCTGTTGCAGATATTTCAGCACGTCGAGTCCGTCATCAAAGCAGGCTTCAATGTCAATTTTACTGTGCTGCTGAATCATCCAGCTCAGCTCTTGCTGGGCAAGGAATTCATCCTCTACGATGATGGCTTTCATGCAAGATTCCCCACCAGTGGCTGTCCGTTTTTGCCCAGCGTAAAGGCAATCTCTGTGCCGGGTTGATGACGCACGATATGCAGCCCCTGGCCCGAAAGCAATTTGACCCGGTGATGCACGTTTAACAGACCGATTTTATTGCCCGGCATGTCGTTGCGCGCGACCTTGTCGATCACCTCATCGCTGATGCCTTGTCCTGTATCCCGCACGGCAATGCGGACCTTGTCGCCCAAATCGCGCACGCTCAGCGTGACCACGCCTTTGCCTTTACAGGGTTGAATGCCATGCACGATGGCGTTTTCGACCAACGGCTGAATCAGCAGGCTGGGCAGCGAGAAATGCAAATCCTCATCCACGTCATAAATCATCGTCAGCTTGTCGCCGAAGCGAGCCTGTTCAATGGCGATGTAATCCTTTACCTGCCACAGCTCTTTTTTAATATCGATCAGCTCATCGTCATTCAGTTCGAGGTTGTAACGCAGATAACGCGATAAGTTAATGACCAACTGACGCGCCGTATCCGGATTAAGGCGGATAGAAGATGAAATCGCATTGAGCGCATTAAACAGGAAATGCGGATTTATTTTACTCTGGAGCGCACGCAGTTCCGCTTTATTGGCCATCTCTCGCAGCTGCTCGGTGCGGGAAACTTCAAGCTGGGTGGAGATTATCTGCGACAGGCCCACGGCCATCTCTTTTAGTGAACCCGTGATACGGTACGCACGGCGATAGTAGATTTTTAAGGTGCCGGTAACCTGTCCTTTTTCCCGCAGTGGAATGACGATCATTGAATGAATGTCTTTTGTCCGATGGGCTTCATCATTGTTTTTAATGATGATTTTTCCGCTGTGAATCGCCTGAGCCGTGGTGGGGCTGATACCGTCATCGCCGTGCTGATAGTTGTGCTCGCCATAGCCAACATAGGCCAAAATCTTCTGTTTATTGGTCATGGCGACGGCATCCGCTTTGATTTCCCGCCGGATAATATCGCAAATGTTGCGAAGTGAATCGCTGTTCACCTGCCTGAACAGCGGCAGCGTCTGGTTAGCAATATCCAGCGCCAGCTTGGCCTGACGCGCTGCAATGGCCTCTTTCTCGCCCTCTACGCTCTGCACCAGCAACACGATTAAGCCAATGCTGGAGGCACCGAGAATCATCGGCAGGGCGATTTCAGACACAATCGCCAGCCCCAGCGCGACAGGTTTGGCCCATAGCACAATCAGCAGCATCGTCAGACTTTCACAAAACATACCGCCCAGAATCCCTACCAACCAGCGCCGTTCGCGCTGCACCCGACGGTTGATTCCCCCCGCGACGATCCCGGCTATGATGCTGGTGATCAGGCAAGGCACAGAGGTAACGCCATGAACATCAATCAGAAAGCGGTGCAGGCCGGCAATCACGCCTGTGGCAATTCCCACCCAGGGGCCAAAGAGAATGCCGCCCGCCATCACCGCAATCACCCGCACGTTAAGCAGTGATCCCTCCACGTTAACGCCTGACCAGGTACTGAATAGGGCGAACAGGGAAAAAATCGCAATGACGGCGGCTTTTTCCAGCGAGGTATGCTCATCCTTTTGTAACAGCTGACGAAAAGGCCGGGTTCGCGTCAAAAAAAACAGGCAGATCAGCATCAGCGCGGCGCGATCAAAGACGGCGAGGAGCATGTTAAAGTGTGAAGTCACAGGCGACTCTTCAGCTATGTTAAAGAACGCTATGATAAAAAATGTGATGATGATGCGCCAGCATGCCTGACGGTCAGCGCGGCTGTTCATGTTTTAGATCAATTTATCTAAAACAGGGAAAAGCGGAAATGTTGAGTGCATTAAAGGGGAACAAGTTAGTCCTCTCTGAATTTGGGGCAGGACGCGGAAGCCTGACAAGGTGATTCGCGCCGTTATCCTCGTTTAAGCCATCGCTCGGGAGTAGAGTATGCAGGTAATGACTTCACGTTTGACGCTAACGACATTACGCCCTGAAGACTGGCAACTGTTCAGGGCTGTGCATGAAGATCGCGATACGATGAAGTGGGTGAGTGAGATTCCCGACGAAGATGATATCCGCGAACGTTTCACCCAACGTCTGGCACCCTGGCAGGTGGGCAGCTTTCACATGTTGTGTCTGGTCGTCAGGCGGCGCGATAGCGGAGAGGCCATTGGCTTACTGGGTTGCACGCCGGAGTGGCAGCCTGCCCGCCAGGCCGAGATCGGCTACATGCTGCTGCAACGCCACTGCGGCCAGGGCTTTGGCAGTGAAGCCCTGGAGGCACTGTGTGAGTGTTTGTTTGATGCTGATTTCCTCAAACTCAAGGCGATGGTGGTAGAGGGGAACTGGGCATCACGTCGGATTCTGGAAAAAAATGGCTTCACGCTACAGCGCACACTACAACATAATTATCTGTTAAATGACCGCTGGGTGAATGACTGGCTGCTTGAGCGACTCCATCCGCAAATATAAAAAATTTTCTGCTCCTATCGACAAAGTTGTTATTGGCACGTTATGTTCTTGTTGTGGTCACCGCAGTGACCAGCGTCGCTCGGACGGTCCGGGCGCTAACGTTTTCCAGAGGATATCATGGCTGATAACAGCACAACCCGTCGTTTCTCACGCATTGAACGCCTGCCGCCTTACGTATTTAACATCACCGCTGAACTGAAGATGGCTGCGCGTCGGCGCGGTGAAGACATCATTGATCTTTCAATGGGCAATCCTGATGGGGCGACGCCGCCTCATATCGTAGAAAAACTGTGCCAGGTGGCACAACGCGAAGATACGCACGGTTACTCGACGTCGCGGGGAATTCCTCGTCTGCGCCGCGCGATTTCACGCTGGTATGAAGAGCGTTATCAGGTTGATATCGATCCGGAATCTGAAGCTATCGTCACGATTGGCTCCAAAGAAGGCCTGGCCCACCTGATGCTGGCAACGCTCGATCACGGCGACACTGTGCTGGTGCCTAACCCCAGTTATCCTATTCATATCTACGGCGCAGTGATCGCCGGTGCCCAGGTGCGTTCTGTACCGCTGGTGGAAGGCATTGATTTTTTCAATGAGCTGGAGCGTGCCATCCGGGAAAGCTATCCCAAACCCAAGATGATGGTACTGGGCTTTCCCTCGAATCCGACGTCTCAATGCGTTGAACTGGACTTTTTCGAACGCGTGATTGCGCTGGCGAAGCAGTATAACGTCTTGGTGATCCACGATCTGGCTTATGCCGATATCGTTTATGACGGCTGGAAAGCGCCTTCTATCATGCAGGTGCCGGGTGCACGCGATGTGGCAGTCGAATTCTTTACCCTGTCTAAAAGCTACAACATGGCAGGCTGGCGCATTGGCTTTATGGTCGGCAACAAAGAACTGGTCGCTGCGCTGGCACGTATCAAGAGCTATCACGATTACGGGACTTTTACGCCCTTGCAGGTGGCGGCGATTGCCGCGCTGGAAGGCGATCAGCAATGCGTGCGTGATATTGCCGAGCAATATAAACGCCGTCGCGATGTGCTGGTAAAAGGGCTCCACGAAGCGGGCTGGATGGTTGATATCCCTAAAGCCTCTATGTACGTGTGGGCAAAAATACCTGACCACTACGCTCATCTCGGTTCACTGGAATTTGCCAAGCATATGCTGCAGGAGGCGAAAGTCTGCGTCTCGCCAGGCGTGGGATTTGGTGATTACGGTGACACGCATGTCCGCTTTGCGCTGATTGAAAACAGCGATCGTATTCGTCAGGCAGTAAGAGGGATTAAAGCGATGTTTCGTGCTGACGGCATTCTGCCAGGCAGCGTGAAAAGCATGGAAGAACAAATATAGTACGCCACTGGGGCGACCGTCTGTCGCCCCCTACGGACTGCTTGCAGAAACTACAGCATCAGCACAAAGGTGCCGACCCAAAGCAGTACGAAGAAAGAAATTCCCATCAATGCATATTTCACACACGAACTCCTCTGAGCGGTTACGATATTGGCGATCCCGATCCAGCGCAACGCGGACAGAAGGGATAAGGCCGCCGTTCAGGTCAACGGTCAACGGTTTCCCGGACGAACTGAATAACTCAGTACAGGATCGGGGCTAATCTACGCGTATTCAGACCGAAAAGAAATAGTTTGGTTCTGAGAGTTTGTTCACATTTTTTACTGAGTGTTAATTTCCGGAACGGCGGACATCCCGACACGTAACTGGGCCAGATTCGGCTGCCCTTTATCCAGCACAATTTTCACCGGCAAGCGCTGAACGATCTTAGTGTAGTTGCCGGTCGCATTGTCGGGAGAAATCGCCGAGAATGTCGCGCCCGTCGCGGGTGCAATGCTGTCAACATGGCCGGTAAAGACCTGATCGGGTAACGCATCCACTTTGATGCGCACGGGTTGCCCGGGGCGAACATCTTTCAGCTGCGTTTCCAGATAGTTGGCTGTGATATAGGTTTGCTGCAGCGGTACAACCGCCAGCAGACGCGTGCCAGCGGAAACCCAGGCCCCCAGCCGCACCGTACGCTGTCCCACCATGCCTGCCACCGGCGCTACAATACGGGTGTAGGAAAGATTCAGACGTGCCTGATCGACGTTGGCTTTCGCCGCGGCGACATCGGCCTGTGACGACCTGACGGCCGCCTGCAATACGCCAACCTGCTTAATGGCGGCAGCCAGCGCCGCTTCGCTCTGGCGCACCGTGGCCGTGGCCGAACGCTGTGCAGAACTGGCTTTTTGCTGCTCGTCTGCGGCCACCGTACCGCTTTTATAAAGGCGGTTATAACGTTCAGCACTCTGACCGGCATACTGAGCCGTGGCCTGGCTGGCCGCGACGCTGGCCTTTTGCTGCGCAATAACTGACTGCTGTTGCTCCAGCTGTGCCTGGCTGCTCAACAGTTTGGCTTCACTGACCTGCAAATCAGCTTCGGCGCTTTCAAGCGCCACGCGATAATCGCGATCGTCCAGCGTGGCTAAGCGTTCGCCCGCCGCCACCTGCTGGTTATCCTTCACGTCGATATGGGCGACATAGCCGGACACTTTTGGCGCGACGATGGTGTAATCAGCATTCACCCAGGCATCATTAGTACGATGATCGTTACGGGTCATGACCGCCCCGACAGCCAGCGCCATCACCAGTAAAACCAGCAGCAGCAGTGAAAGCAGCAGGGTTTTTCTCATTACTAAAGCACGCATATTCAGTTATCCCGACGTGGAGGTTGCAGAGTGGATCAAGGTTTGTGGCGGCCAGACCCGTTTGGGTAGCAGAGCAGTGATCAGCAGCAGCAGTAGCGCAAAACCGATCAGCAGCAGCCAGGTATCACTCAGGCCGAGCACCAGCGCCTGGTGCTTGACCTGGGTGGCGAAAGCGCGCAGGTTTTCAACAGAGCTTGCGCTGCCGTCTGGCAGAAGCGGATAGCGGCCACTGGCCTGGCCGCTGTCGGGGGCCGTCATCAGCCAGGGTCTGCTGGCCGCCTGATTAATCAGGATGCTGGAGTGAAACTGCTCACGATGGCTGACGAACCATGACACCAGGGTTGAGGCGGCGATGCTGGAGAATCCCCGCACGGTATTAAACATCGCCGAGGCGAACGGGCCTTCCGGCGGGGCAACGACGCTGGTGGCGCTCATCAGGACCGGCAAAATGACCATCGGTTGGCCCGCGGCCTGTAAGGCCTGAATCAGCCAAAAGTTGTCTCTTGCCCAGCCGGTGGTGATCTGCATGCCGAGCAGACAAGCGGCGATAAGCAACCCCAGGCCGAGCGACAGCACCCAGCGACAGTCGATCCAGCGAATATTCAGCAGGGCGGCGATAAAGGGCGCGATAATCAGCTGCGGTAAGCCGATGGTTAAGGCCAGCGGCGCAAACTGGGCAATACGGAACCCCTCAACCTGAGCAAAATAGGTTGAGGGCAGCGCCGAGCCGGACAGTGACACAATGAGTACGCCCGCCAGTACCAGTAAGCCGTGCATCAAATTACGCCGCCTCAGCATCTGCAACTTAAACAGCGGCAGCGGATGAAACCACTCGTTAATCAAAAACACAATCAGTAGCGGCAACGCAGCAAGAAGCATGGCCGCAATGAGCTGCGAATCCAGCCAGTCGAGCCGTTCGCCTTGCGTGAGCACCAGAACGACCAGCGCCATGCCGCTACAGCCGGTAAGCATGCCAAACAGGTCGATCTGCTGAAACCGTTCGGTGCGCAGGGGATCCTGAGGTAATCCCCAGGCCATCAATACGAGGGCAATCAGCATGCCGGGCACGACCTGCCAGAACACAAACATCCAGCTGACTTCATCTGTCCAAAAGGCCGCCAGCGAGGCGGCCATGTTCGGGCCAAACGTGGCGGTAAGCGCATAGGCGCCCAGGCCATAAAGCTTAACCGGAGGGGGCAAAAATCGCAGCGCGACGGTCATCAGCATCGGGGGAAGCGCGCCGCCAAACAGGCCCTGCACGACGCGCAAGGCAATAAACAGAGCAGGGTTCGTCATCAGCGGCAGCAGCACGCCGGATAATAAAAAACCGGCGGACATGATCAGCGAAAAACGGCGCAGGGAAAACGTCACGGCAAACCACGGCGCAATCATCATGGCGGCGACTTCGGCGGCCTGATAAACAGAAATAATCCAGCTACCCTGGTCGTAGCCGATGCCCAGCGCGGCACGAATATCGGCCAGGGCGATATCACTGACCCGATCGTTAAGGCCTGACGTCAGTGCGGCGATCCAGACGCCAAGCAGGCCTAATGCCAGTCGCAGGGTAAAGGGATGCAGCGTCGGCGCATTGCCGGGCCGGGTTGTCATAGCAGGCGCTCTCATTATTATGGTTCGATGTATTGCAATGCGATACATCGCGGCGATATTACATGGCAATATGCTGTATTGCAATGCGGTACATGCTGTAAAACGTGCGCTTTTCGGGTTACAGTAAGTCAGCTCAAAAAGGACGACGCTATGACTCATCAATCATCCAGCCGCGAGGATGAAAAAACGGGCGGCATTCAGGTGATTGCCCGGGCGGCAAAAATTCTTAATGCCTTAGGCGAACATCCCGGTGGCATGAGCCTGGGCGAGATTGCGCAGGTGGTCGATCTGCCGCGTTCCACCGTACAACGTATCGTGGCAGCGCTGGATAGCGCAGAGCTGGTGCGAAGCAGCGGGGCGGGCGGGCTGCGCCTGGGGCCGGCTTTGCTGAAACTTCTGTCCAGCGTCAACACGGATGTGGTGGATTTAGTGAAACCCCTGCTGGAAAAACTCTCTGCCGATACCAATGAAACCGTATCGCTGGCCCGCGCAAGCGGCTCACAGCTGGCGGTTGTGCATTATGTTGTGGCGTCACGCGAGCTGCGTGTGGTGCCGCGCATCGGACTGGATCTGCCGCTTTACAGCACCTCAGGCGGCAGAGCGTTGCTGGCGCTGGAAAGCGATGCCGACGTGCAGGCGAGAGTAGGCGATGACTGGCGCGAACTGACCGATAAGACGGTTAAAACGCTGGCGGCGCTTTTGCAGATGATTCACGAGGTGCGTAAAACCAGTATTTCCTACGATCGCGGTGAAACGCTTGAAGGCGTTTCAACCATGGCTTTCGCGCTGGATACGATCTTCGGCCGCTTTGCGGTGTCCTTACTGGTGCCTACGGCACGTTTTAAGAAACACGAGGCACGTTATCGTGAGGAAATGCTGCAATGTAAACAGGCGCTGATTCGCGAAATTGGCAAAATCGCCGCTGTTGAAGGATAACGTCCCGATGAAAACAGTCTTAATGGCTATTGATAACACCCCCGTTGCGAAGAAAGTGATTTCCCTGACGATTGAAGAAGCGCTGGCACATCGTGCAGAAGTGATGGTGTTATGCTGCATCGATCCCGCTTATTCATCCTGCAGCCAGCCTATCGATATTGATGCAGGTGAAGATCCGGCGGATTTTGTCGCGGCTCAGGATGAACAGAATACCGCTGAAATGGTGGTGCGCCATGCGCTGGCTCCCTTATTGCAGGCTGGAATCAAGGCGCGGGGCATGATACTGGCCGGCGAAGCGGCGGACACGATTGTGGCGCAGTCGCAACAGTTAAACGCCAGCATGATTATTATGGGGCGACGCCATTTGTCTCCCTTTAACCGTTTATTGAAAGGATCTGTGAGTGCGGCCGTTGTTGAACGCGCGCATTGCCCGGTACTGATTGATGTGCGTAAGGATTAACAACGTAGTATGACTTCCCTGCTTTTAATTACGCTGGTGGCCTTTGTGCTGCTGGCGATTATCATTTTTATGTTGGTCAGAACGACCCGGTTGCGCGTCTGGCAGGGTATCGTCCTGTTTATCCTGCCGCTTATCCTGTCGAATATTTTATTGTTCAAGTGGATTTTGCCTCAGCAACAGCAGGAAAAACGCTACGAACGGGCTGCGGACTATATGGCGCAGGCAACGGTCTATCGGGTATTGCGTACTCAGGAACCGGCCCTGTGGCAATTACTGACACGCGAACTCGCCCACAAACTGCGTGAAGGGGAACCCATGATTCAGGCCGTTGGCGAGCTGAGAGGCTGGCTGACGGATGTGATTAATCAGCGTCTGATGCGCGCGTCAAACCATGCCATCGTTAATTACATTGGCGTTTCTGTCGAAGAAATGCAGGCGCTAAATAAACGCGATCCCGGCCTCTGTTTTCAGTTTCTCTACCCGCAGGTGAAGGGCGGCGTGAATCTGGCAAAAACGCTGCCGGCCGCGCTGAACCAAAAAGAGGCGGAAGCCACGGAATATTTGCTGCTTAACAGCCTGGCGGAAGAACAGCCGATGGATCGCGATCAGGCTCAGGATGATTTGAAGAATATTGTTGATCGCCTATACCAGAAATGGGGCGATAAGCTGCAGCAGCTCAATATGCCAGCAGACACGGCAGTGGACCGTTCTTCAATGTGTGCCATGTCCATCGATCTCTACAGTGCAATTCTCGCACTCCCGGACAAGCAGGCCGCGAATCTGCTTCGTAGAATGATTGCGCTTTCCGGTGAGGGATAAGCAAAAAAAGCCCGCTTAACGCGGGCTAAATTGAGAGGCTTTTTTTAGTGAGGCTTTTTATTAGTAGAGTCATACCTGGTGTTGTGCTTTGACTGTTTCTCGTTAGATGCAGTTTCGCAGTTTAATGGCACATTATGCCAACTGTTTACCCGTATTGAATCAATTGGTAAAACTTCGTAAATACGCGACAGTCGCGTACTATTCCTATAGATACGCATTTTGCAGCACCTTACACTGCGTCAAAATGTGAGGGAAAAATGAAAAAAACACTTATTGGTGCACTGGCACTTATTTTGCTGAGCGGCTGTACCGCCAGCAAACCCGGGGCGTTTGAGCGGGTCGATGAAGACACCTCCTCAAATACGGTACAGTACCGTTTCGATCCGTCAAAAGTTAATCGCGATGCCATGGAAATTGATGTGGCGAAATACTGCATGGATAAGGGTTTTGATAAGGTAGAAAATCTGCCTGCTCAGGACAGCACAATACCAGGCCTGAAGAAAACCTGGTATCAGTGTAATTACGCGGTGAAAAGTTAACGGATAAAACGAGGTGGGATTGAATCCCACCTTCTTTTTTATATTATGCTGTGTGAAATCTTTGCCCTTCAGTTTTTTTCATATCTGGCGGACATCCTTTCCTGTCTCCGCCTGTCGCTATCCTGCCCTGATATCATTTTTGACCCGCTGATAAAATAACCCGCTGATACTGTGGACAGGACCGTGGTACTTAATGCTTTCATACGACATCTCCACTTTTTCGATGCTTAAAATATTACGCTGAAATAGTGGAGTAAACATGTAGCCAGTGTAGAGTTACTTCGATAATTATTTCTTTATATTTCAAAATGGGCGGGGATTGATAAAGAATCCGACTATTCCAATCAGAACAGGATGAATAAGCGCTAATATGCGTAAGACCTGTCTTAAAAGCAAGTAAGAAAAGCGTTGTCCCGGTTGGGGAAATCGGAGCTACATTATTAGCAGGTCTATAAAGGGAGGCAAACATGGCTCACAAGGTAAAAAATATTCTGCCACTTCAGGCGGAGTTAGCGGAATGCCCGCTTTGGTCGGTAAAGGAGCAGGTATTGTGGTGCGTTGATATCCTGGCACCGGCGATTCATCGTTTTGATCCCCTTAGTGGCGAACTGACGACCTTTCCTCAGCAGGAGGAGGTAGGGTGCATAGGCTTGCGTGAACAGGGCGGTATCATCGCCGCGCTGCGCGGTGGCGTGTGGCTGCTGAATGAGCAGGGCAAACCACAGAAAAAAGTGGCTGATAATCCCGGTATCGCGGAGAAAAGCCGGTTCAATGACGGACGTGCCGATCCCTGGGGCAATTTCTGGTGCGGCAGCTTGTGGGAGCCACAGGATAAAAACGGCGGTTTGCTGTGCCGTGTGACGCCAGACCTGAAACTTGAGGTGAAAGCGCGTGATATCAAGATCTCAAACGGCGTGGCATTCTCCCCCGATCGCCAATGGATGTATCACACGGATACGCCCAATGAAGTGCTTTACCGCTATCCGTTGGATGCGCAGGGCGAACCGGGCGAGCGGGAGGTTTTTCGACGTTTTGACGCCAGCGGCGGTTTACCCGATGGCGCAGCGGTAGACCGCGAAGGTTTTTACTGGTCGGCACTCTTCGATGGCGGCCGGGTTGTGCGCATCCATCCTCAGAATGGTGAAATCGTCGATGAGATCAGGCTGCCGGTTAAGTGGCCAACGATGGTGGCCTTTGGCGGCAGCGAGTTAAAGACGTTGTATATCACCAGTTCACGAGAAAATCTCAGTAAAGAAGATCGGGAACGTTACCCGGAATCGGGAGATATTTTCGCGGTTGAGCTGGACGTGGTCGGCATAGCGGAACCGCTGTTTCGCGGCTAAAAAGGGAGGCCAGGCTGTCCTGGCCTCTGAAATTACTGGCGTTGCAGCTGCGGCGCGCTCCCGGACTGACTCTGCGGCATCCGGATAGTGAGCGACAGCAGTAAGGACATGACCAATAGCGTCATGATAAGGCTGAACGTCACGGTAAAACCGCCAAACAGTGAGGCAACCAGCGATCCCAACACGCTGCCAATGCCAAACCCCAAATAAATCAGACCATAGTTTTTCGTCAGGTTATTCAGGCCGAAAAAGTCACTGACCAGGGAAGGGAACACGGTAATCGTGCCGCCGAAGCTGAAAGCGACACAGGCCAGCGACAGGAAAAAGGTGGTCTGGTTCATGTGCGTAAACAGTAATACGCTCATGCCTGTCAGAGCGATCAACTGGGCCAGGGAAATAACCCGGATACGAACCATTTTGTCCGACAGGACGCCCAGCACCAACCGACCACTCAGGTTAGCGATGGCAATGACGGTGACCGCGTTAGCCGCCGTCTGAGTGCTGAGGTGCACCAGGCCTTCCCCGATATCTTTGGCGACGCCAATGACGTAAAGCCCGCTCATGCACGCCGTCAGGAACATCAGCGCCAGCATCCAGTACTGCGGAAGGCGCACTGACTCAGCGAGCGTATAATTGCGGGTTGCCTGATGTTGCGCCGTTGACGAACGTTGCAATGGCGCATCGCGCATCATCAGCGCACCGATAACTATCATCGTCATGGCTAATAACCCCCAGAGAATAAAGGTTTTTTCAAGCCCAAACTCAGCCAGTAGCGCCCCACAGATAAATTTGAAACCCAGGCTGCCCAGGCCGTAGGCACCAATCGCGCAGGCGGATATCATCCCTTTACGTTCAGGAAACCATTTCACGCAGTTAGACAATGTCATCAGGTAACCTGCGCCGTCAGCCAGCCCCAGCAGAATGCCTGCGCTCAGGTACAGCATGACCAGGTTATCGGCATGTGAAGTCAGCCATAAGCCCAGCGCCATCATTACTCCCGCGCCAATCGTCACCTTACGGACACCAAAACGTTCCTGCAGCTTACCGGCAAGCGAAGAGGCTACCGCCAGGCCCAGACTCAGTAATCCAAATGAAAAGGCCACCTGGCTCACCGATGCCGCCAGCTTTTGCGATAGCTGACCATTAAACAAACTCCAGGTATAAACCGATCCCAACGCAAACTGGGTAATCACTGTGCCGAAAAGGGTTAACCAGCGTGTACGCTGACCAACAGCCTGTTGTCGCTCATTCATTATTTTTACTCCCACAGGAAAACTGGAAACTGCGGCCAGATTAAACAAATGCCTGACGCGCGGGAGGGAAAAGAGCATGAACGGAATGCAGAATGGAATGAAATGCCGTGAGAGCGGCATGAATGGCAGGCGCGATAAACGTAACCAGACTAACCATGTGATGAGTTCAGGTAAACAGACGTAAGGGAATGTTACAGGTAGCGGTTTTTACCGGCAGGTTGCGTGTTTTTTTGCCAGGCTTAAAGTCCATTCAACAGGAGGAAATATGAAAGACCGGACATATGAATCCATCACCAGTGAGGATGAAGTTTGCTGCATTATCGGTCAGGCAGTGATCGAATTGAGCACAGAGCAGCAGCCTGTCACGAAATCTACGCTGGCGCTAAAATTATTGTCAATGGCGGATCGTGACAGCGACGATGAGCGAGTTCTGCTCTACTGGATTGCGCGCAAGGCGATCAATCAACCACAATATCTTGTCAATCAGCAGCAACAATGGGCATGAGGCCCTGACAGGAAAGGGTTCCACGCCCGGTACGGTTCAGCGTAACGCACAGCGCGTAATCGTAACGCGTACAGCACACCTGAAAACTGACCGTAAAATCGTGGTAAAGCCAGGGATGGCATCGACCTCCTCTTCTCCCCCCAGTGATCTCTCTTCCCCGACCCGGCTGCCGTTTCAATTTACATTCTGATCTGTCTCGCGCTGTGGCGCTTCCCGATGCTGCGGCCCGCGTTCTGGTGAGTCTGACGCTGGACGGAGCGGTTCAAAGAATCGGATGAAAGACGCCCGCGGACCTGTGATCACACTCAGACATATTCCCCCTGCTGACAGGCACCACCCGTTGTGGGAATAATGAATGCCTGTTTTCCCTGCCGGAGAGGTTTATGAATTCAGTCCCCCTCAAGTGCCTTGGCGTAATGATATTCGCTATCCTCGCTTCGGCATGCAGCCCTTCATCCAATGGTCACATTCCTCTGGGTAAATGTGACGTTAAAGGGACTTACAGTATAAATTTCCCACGCTTTGACGAAACGGCACAGCAGTTAGCCCATGCATCAGGCTGTTTTATTGAGACGGACTTGTCAAGAACCGGCGCTGTCCACGTCAATCCTGTGCAGGGAACCATGACGATTCGGGAAGCGGTCAGTCAGGCGATTAAAGGCACCTCACTTACCATCGTGGCGCAAAAACCGGACACCATCACCGTTGAATAATCAGGGCGAAGAATATGCGTAACTTAGCGGCGCTAACAGGAATGGTGTGGCTCTTATCCGTGTCAGCCTGCTACGCCGGTTATGGCGGAGCGGACAGCAATGGCGGAAGTGGCCTTCCAGGAAAGAACGGGCAACGCGGGATGGCGGGCTGTCCCGGTGGCACGCCACGCTCAACAGACGGTCACTTTTATTTGCCGGGTACACAGGAGCGGTGCAATCCGCCCTCTGCCAAAAAACACCACTGGGGCCCGCAGCGGAGCGTTGAGAGTGTTTAGGCTAACCCGCCTGAATGCCTCACGGGCACGTTAAAAGGCGAGAACGATGAACCCTGACGCTTTTTTGCCCCTTGCGGGCCAGTTTTATCGCGCGGTGTTATCTGTGAATGCCCGGGCTGTCCTCGCTGCGCCCGGGCCGCAAAGTGCTGGTCGTTATCATCGGCAGGGGCAATCAGCGTTATATATGAGCCCCAGGCCTGAATGGTCTGTAATCGCGGTTTCAGGTTACATGCGGGAAGATGGCTTACCGCGCGTGCTCATTCCGCTACGCGTGATGGGGGCCAGGGTTGTCGATCAGCGGGATAAAGCGCGTTGTCTGCAAATGGGAATTATCCCCGAGCTATCGAATCGCCCCTGGCGTCCCGCGCTGCAGCAGGGACAAACGCCGGACGCCTGGGAAAATGCGGACAGAGCAAGAGCATTAGGCGCCGATGGGATAATTGACTGTTCCCGTATGATTCCCGGCGGTTGGCACCTCTGTCTGTTCCGCTGGAATACAGAGAATGCGCCATGCGTTGCGGTATGCGGCAAACCCATTACGATCACGCTTTCACAGAATGGCCCCAAATGGGGATTATAACGGGTGCAGTGCAGCCGAAAACCTCCCCTCTGAAACCCTTCAGACAGGTGAATAACATGAGAACCGCTTCTCTGCTGCTGTGCTCGCTCCTCCCATTAATGGCCCTGGCGACAGCGCCAGATTATCCGGGATGCGACCTCAATGTGCAGCATCAGCTGATGGCGGCGCCAGTTGGCAGCATGACGGACGTGCGTGAGGCGCACATTGTTATGCGTGCCGATGTCCTACAGGCCGATATCGGCAATGCCCGGAAAGCGCGCCAGCTCACGCAGCCAGAAGCCCGCGCGCTGTGGCAGGACATTGCACAGGTGCGCAAAGACAGTGCCCGGTGGGTGAAAGCCCAGGGGTTTTTAAGTGCGGCGGAGCGGGCCAGTTATGACCGCGCGCTGGATCGCGTGGCGGTGCAACTCTGTAAACGCGGATGAACCCTGACAAATTAATGTTTTGATCAAAATGGATAATCTGATTTCACTGTCAGTTGCCTTAAAAACAACTAAAAAAGCAATGCTTTTCTATTTTCATAATTCATATTTATAACGCCGTTCACAATTATACGCTTTTCCACTCTTTAACCGAAAATACCCTACTTTAGCTTTACTAAACCCTGTGTCCGGAAATCACAGAAAGGATGGATGTTATGCTCGCTATCCCTGCCGATATTTGCGCCCGGCACGTCACGCGCTTTAACCGGCATTTTCCTGCCAGACTGTAAACATGCCCCTCAGAAACTATTTTTTTATTTATGAATGTTTTTAACGAATCAATGTGGTTTGGGGGCTTCACTATGTCGTCATAAAACCGGCCTTTCGCCAACCGCGGCATCATGCAATGTGCCCGGCGCAGGGTACGCCTTAAAATCACATCCGCAGGTAAAATGCCGCTGGCGGAGCTGGAAACGATCGGATTTTTCACAAGCGGAGGTCAGGTGCAATGAAATAATTTCGAAAAAGGATAATATTATCCGGAATAATTATTAACCGTGTGGTTTGTATCAAGTCATAATTTTTTGACATGGGCGTCATCATAACGAACGCGTGCTGAGCGCGCACGAATCTATATTGGGAATGTTATCACTTTGAGAAGAAAGCAGATGCCCTTAAGAATATTCGTCTCAATTAATATGTAACTCTGATGTATTTTACTTTTCGATCTTTAATTCTACATTTTTACACTTTAATGAGATAATAAACTATAGTTTAAATTTATCTGGTTTTATCTACTTTGCGGCAAGATTAAATTAGTATTAAAGATCGTATATACATTTAATTTCTTTATTTTGTTTGTAAATCAAAAACTCCAATGCATAATTGGCTTTGCCAGTTTTAAGGTGTGTTTTTAATTAATTTCTATGCTTTTGTTAAGTGTATAAATATTTGTTAAATAGATATTGATCTGTTTGATGATATTTATTTGTTATTGCATTAATCAATTAACGGGATTAAATAGGTATGAAAATTAATAAAGTTGCAGTGGTTTTGATGCTTGCTCTGGGAATGGGCGCAACAGGTGCGCATGCGGCCAATCAGGGACAGGGAAAAATCACTTTCCATGGTCATATCATTGATGCTGCATGTTCCATCGGGAGTGACAGCGAAAAACAAACTGTTGAACTGGGCCAGATTTCAGCTCGACAGCTAGAAGATCAAGGAACATCCAGCCCAAAAGTTTTCACTATTGATCTGGAAAACTGCCGCATGAACAGCACCGACGATGGCAATGGTAACACTGTTATCACCTCGCCAACGGTGAAAGTGACCTTCGGTGGAACGGCTGCAGTAAAATCCGATGGCTCCACAGATAATAATAAGTTCGGCATTATGGGCACCGCATCCGGTGCGGGCGTGGTGATCACCGACGCGTCCAGCGCAATTATTCCCGTTGGCGGTTCCAGTGAAGCCCGTACCTTAATTGAAGGCAATAATACGTTGGCATTCTCTGCCTATCTGCAGGGACTGGACGACAATAATGCGATTAAATCCGGTGAGTTTACCTCGATTGCTGACTTTACGTTGGCGTATGACTAAGAGCTGATCACAAACGTTTCCCCTACCCGGTCAGCTCATGACCGGGTAGGGGAGTTATCTACAGGCATAAACAGGATGCATATTGTTTATTTGCGTTTGACGCTATTCATCTTTTTTATTTGCCATTTCACTGTCCAGGCGTCCCCGATTAAAGATGAGGGGCAGGGCCGTGTTTACGTTAATGGTCAGATTCTGACATCGGCGTGCAATATTCATACTGAAGATGTCTGGCAAGAATTTGTGTTCGATTCACTTACGCCGCATATCGTAGAGAATAATAATGGGCTCAATGAAAAACGATTTTCCATTCGCTTAGTGAATTGTGATCTTAGAGATGAAGATAAATGGCGAAGCATAGCGTTCACCTTTTCAGGTGAGGCGGTTTCTCACGCGCCCTCTTTATTTTCGCTGAGGGGCGAGGCCAAAGGGATTGCACTCAAAGTGACTGACAGTGACGGCGAGCAGGCATTGCCGGGCATACCTATGCACAGCGTTGTCCTGAGTCAGAATGAGCATCAGTTTGATTATGTTATGCAGGTGGTTCCGGATGGAAAAGTCTATATAGAAGGCGACTGGGCGGGTGCAATACGTTTTATGCTGAGTTATCAGTAAATCCCTTTCTTGCACGATTCGCTATAACAAAAGATAACGTAAATGGGTAAACCACAACTATTACATCGATATTGTCTTTTTTTTAGCGTTTTAATAACGATGTCGGGTTATTGCGGCGATACACGCGCTGTTGAATTTAATACTGACATTCTTGATGCCGAAGATCGAAATAATATTGATTTATCCCGTTTCGCCCGTGCGGGTTACATCATGCCGGGTACCTATAGTCTCACACTTCGGTTGAATGAGCGGAATATCATTGAACAGGAGGTGGTGTTTAAAGAGAAGAAAGGTGCCGAAGAAGTGCAGGCCTGTCTGACGCCTCAGCAGGTTGAGTTACTCGGTCTTAAGCACGCTGCGCTGGCAAAGATAAGCTTTGACCATGATGACGACTGCGCTGATTTTTCCGCGCTGGACGGTGTCAGGCTGCGCGGCGATCTTTCAACCTCGTCGCTCTATATTTCGGTACCCCAGGCCTGGCTCGAATATCAGGATGCCACCTGGCTGCCGCCTTCACGCTGGGAGAATGGCGTACCGGGGGTGATGCTGGATTATAACATCAATACCAGCTTCACCCGTCCGGTACACGGCAGTCAGTCACAGCGAGCCAGTGCCACCGGTACGCTCGGTGCAAACAGCGGGCCCTGGCGTTTGCGGGGCGACTGGCAGGCTAACTACAACAAGACCGGCGGCTCCAGCGGTGGCACGACCCAACGTATCGACTGGAGTCGCTTTTACCTTTATCGCGCGCTGCCGTCGCTTATGGCGAAACTCACCCTGGGTGAGGATTATCTTCGATCGGATATTTTTGATACATGGCGCTTCACCGGCGCGTCATTGGTCAGCGATGAAAGCCAGCTGCCCCCCAGGCTGCGCGGCTACGCGCCGGAGGTGAGCGGCATTGCACGCACCAATGCCAAAGTCATCATCAGCCAGCAGGGACGGATCATTTACGAAACCATGGTGGCGGCAGGACCGTTCCGCGTGCAGGAACTCAGCAGTGCGGTGAGTGGGCAACTGGACGTAAAGGTGGAAGAGCAGGACGGTAGCGTACAACACTTTCAGGTCACCACCGCCACCGTGCCCTATCTGACCCGGCCGGGCCAGGTGCGTTACAAGCTGGCCACCGGGCGACCCTCCGATTTCCACCACCATGTGCAAGGGCCGACATTTGGCACCGCCGAAATATCATGGGGCGTGGCTAACAGTTGGTCACTGTATGGCGGGAGTATTTTCTCTGCGGACTATCACAGTCTGGCCATTGGTGTGGCTCGTGATCTTTACCGGTTTGGTGCGCTCTCAGCGGATATCACCCAGTCTGCAACATCGTTACCGGACAGGGGACATTTACAGGGCCGTTCCTACCGTTTGAGTTATTCAAAGCGCTTTGACGACTTCAACAGCGATTTGACCTTTGCGGGCTACCGTTTTTCCGAACGCAATTACATGACCATGACGGAGTACCTTGACGCGCGCTATCGCAATGGCGTAACGGGCAGCAGTAAAGAACTTTATACCGTTACGGCGAGCAAAAGTTTTACGGATCTCAACCTTTCTGCCTACCTGAGCTGGTCTCACCAGACGTACTGGGATCGCCCGCGTGCCGACCGTTACAGCCTTTCTGCCAGTCGTTATTTCGATCTGAACCGTTGGCGCAATCTGTCCGCCACCGTTTCCGCCGTGCGAACGCGCGATTACGGCCGTAAGGATGATGCGCTCTGGCTAACGATAAGTGTTCCTTTTGGTCAGGGGACGGCCAGCTACAACGGCAACTGGAGTCAACAGACTTACAGCCAAACCGCAGGATGGTATGAACGCCTGGAAAACGGTGACAGTTATCGCCTGTCGGCCGGAACGCGAAGCGGAAAAAGCGAGAGCATCACGACCCAGGCGAGCGGGCTGTACAGCCACACAGGAACGGCTGCAGACATCACCGCCAATCTGGGCTGGCAGCAGAACGGCTATACCTCAGCGGGCTTGTCGATTAGCGGCGGCCTGACAGCGACCAGCGAAGGGGGCGCGCTCCATGGCAGCAGCGTCAGAGGAGGCACCCGAGTGTTGGTCAGCACCGATGGCGTGGCGAATGTGCCGGTGGGCCGTAATGGCATGACCAACCGATTTGGCCTGGCCGTGGAACCCTCCGTACCCGGCTACTATCGCGCCACGGTCAAGGTAGATGTGAATCGGTTGCCGGATGACATCGAAATCAGTAGCGCGCCCGTTGCGGAAGTTTCACTGACCGAAGGGGCGATTGGTTTCCGCCGTTTTGACGTGCTCAAGGGCGCGAAAGTCGTGGCGACTGTCGCGATGGCTGACGGCACTTTTCCTCCTTTCGGGGCCAGCGTGCGCAATGCAAAAGATCAGGAGTTAGGCATGGTGAGTGAAGCGGGCTTAGCCTGGATTTCAGGGGTTAAACCCGACGAGGTGCTGACGCTGTTCTGGAGCGACAAGGCACAGTGCCGGGCAACGCTTCCGTCACTCATCCCCGACAGTCAACTGCTGCTGCCCTGCGAGTAACCTTCCCATGCAGCCTGTCTGGGATCTGAAAGCAAACGTATACAAGGTGCAAACGAGATGATGAAAAGACGCAAGGATAGGTGGGCATTACTGTTGATAACGAGTGTGCTGGCGACGTTGGCAGGGCAAACAGCGCAGGCCGCCATTGCCCTTGACCGCACGCGCGCCATTTTTAACGGAGGCGAAAAAAATCTCATCCTGAATATCAGCAACGACAATCAGAAAGAGCCCTATCTGGCTCAGGCCTGGCTGGAAGATGCACAGGGCAATAAGCTCACCAACTATCTCAGGGTCACGCCGCCCGTGCAGCGCGTGGAGCCGGGCGCAAAGAGCGTCATTCGCATTACCGCGTTGCCCTCTTCCGCCTCGCTGCCGCAGGACAGGGAAAGTGTGTTTTATTTCAGCGTCCGGGAAATTCCGCCGCGCAGCGACCGCGCCAACGTGTTGCAACTGGCCCTGCAGACCCGAATCAAACTGTTCTATCGACCAGCCAGCATCACGCCTGAGCGATTCAGCCGCCATGATGATCAGTTAGTCCTGCACAAAGTGAAAGGCGGTTTCCGCGTGGAGAACCCAACACCTTATTACATGACGTTGCTGGGGATCATCAGTAAAGGCAACCGTGCTGTTGAGAAAAGCTTTGTGCCCGTCATGATCGCCCCGATGTCGAGCGAGACGGTGAAGTCCTCGGTTTCCCGCGATCCGCAAATTATCACCATTAATGATTTTGGTGGAAAACCTGTTCTGCCCTTTCTCTGCCAGGGCTCGGTATGTCGGGCCGATCCCGTGGCCGTCACTCAGCACTGAAGAAGGAGACAGAATAGTGATAGTGCGAGCGTCTGAACTCTATGTCGGATGGAAACACATGATGGCAATAACCCTGATCGCAGTGCCGCTGATATCCACGTTCCCGCGAGCTCACGGACGGGAAGCCCGGTGGGAAAATACGCTAAGAGGAATGTTGCAGGCCTCAGGCTCATTGATCACCTCGCCCTGTGTATTAATGCCGGAATCTCAGGTTCAACATATTACGCTCAGCCCTGTTGCGTTGGCGGCGTTAAACAAGACAGGCGATGTCACTGTGCCCGTGGATATTCATCTCGTACTGGATCACTGTCCCAGCGGCGCCCGGCATTCTGGCACCCCACAGGACCTGCGCCACAGGTTATGGCTCGCCGATCAGCGCTCGGTCAGACTGCGTCTCCTCGGCGACAGGGCCAATGATGATGCGCGATTTTTCAGCATAAAAGGCGCATCCGGTCTTTCTCTGCGCATGGAGGATCCTTTGGGTAACCTCCTGATTCCCGGCCTGTTAAGCCAACCCGTTCCGCTTGCCGAGGGGCGCAATGACCTGGTAATCAAAGCACAGCTCTGGCGTAACCGCGATCCGCTGGAAGCGGGCGAGTGGCAGGCCGTTATCAACATTGGCATGGAGTACGAGTGATGGAGAACCTAATCCGTTTTCGTCGCGCGGGCGGTGGTTTGCTGATAGCGATTGGCCTCACGATGTTCACCGCGCTGCTGCTGGTCAGGGCGAAAGCGGATGCGGGATCAACGGACGTTGTATTCCGCGGAACGCTGCTTGCCGTGCCCTGTCTGGTCGACATGGATTCGGTGGATCAGACGGTAGCCTTCTCGCCCATCGTCGCCCGGCACTTTACCACCAATCATCAGTCCTATCCGGTCGACTTTTCCATTGCGCTAAAAGAGTGTGACCTGTCTGTCGGCTCGCAGGTAAGCGTCACGTTTTTTGGCGATAAAAACGCCGTAAATCCTGCACTTTTTGCGCTGAATGGCACGGTGGAAGGGTTGGGGCTGGCGGTCAACGATGCTCAGGGTAACGCGGTACTTCCCGGTGTGCTTCAGCCGCCTGTTGAACTCACCGACACGGAAAATCGGCTGGAGTGGCTGGCCCGATTGCAGCGTACGGCCGCAAATGGCGAGGTCACGTTAGGGGAATACAGTGCAATGATCACCTTTCAGTTGCAATACGAATAAAACAGCACCGTTACTGCCGCCTTGTAGTCAAGGCCGTAAAGCGCACAGCATCAGGAGGTACAGCCGTTGAATATCTTCAGCTTGTTAGATCAAGGCCATCAAGCCGGTACTCAAACTCATCCGGCCAGCGTGCGCGGCCGGGTACTGATCAGGGAGGTGATATGCGTAACGAACGCCTGAAACAACAGTGTCTTGCCGTGCTGGGCACCGCCAGGGACGTGGACAAAGGACTGTCCACCCGAGACATCGCTGACGCGCTGGATATTAGCGTGTACAAAACCCGATTGCTGTTGCTGGATCTTGAGAAAGAAGGGCGGGTCAAGGCGCTGCCGCGTGAAAAGCCCTGGCGGGGGGCGGCCCGGCGCTGGGCGGGTCGTTGATGACTGGCACAAGTGTGTGTTCAAACGCCTTCTTCCAGCTTGGGCTTGAGGCGATACAGCAGGCGCTGTCAGACCATTTGGGCAAGCAGATTCGCCTTCAGGGATTCTACTTTCCGACGATGCAAGCGCTGCTCGCCTGGAGCATGAATCCACGGCTCGCAAAGGGATGCATGATTGTGATTGCCGGCAGTAACCCGGTGCTGTCGGTGTTAAGCGGCCTGGTGGATCCGAAGCGCATCCTGCTGTCAGACGCGGGCGAATCCCGGCAGGCACTGATGGAGAAACTTTACATCAAGGCGCGATGCGCGCACCTGAAGGTGCCGGTAAAAAAAGAGGCCATTTACCTGACCCGGCGTGAAGTGATCTATATGCGCGCCTTTATACAGGGCAAACCACACCAGTCACACAGTAAACGTGACAGCGGTATTCGACTGGCTGTGATGAAGAAAATTGGGGCAACAGGGCCGGTTTCTCTGCTGATTCGTTTTCGCCTGTTGCGCGGCCTTAAAAGCGATTACCTGCTGAAACCTGCCCGGTTAGCGCACGGGCAGGCGGTGGAACAGCGCGGCGGCATCCCGCAGAACATCACGCCGACTGCGCAAAGAGACAGGCGTTGCCTCGGGCAGCCGGAAACACAACAGGACATTTTGCTATGTGGACAAAAGCGATATTGATAAAGCTCTGGGCCATTCTGGCGCTGGCAGGCAGTGTGAATGCCCATGGCGCGCTGACGGTTGATCGATCGCGCCTGATCCTTAATCAGGGGGAAAAGTCGATCAGCCTGAACGTAACCAACCGCAATGAAAAAGATCCCTACCTGGCGCAGGGCTGGATGGAAGATGTAGACGGAAAAAAAATCAGCGGTCCGCTGATGGTATTGCCGCCGGTGCAGCGTGTTGAAGCGGGCGGCAAGACGCTGGTGCGTATTCAGGTTCTCCCGGCCATCTCGTCGCTGCCGACAGACAGGGAAAGCGTTTTCTACCTTAATCTGCGGGAAATACCGCCAAAATCGGCTAAAGCCAACGTCCTGACGCTGGCGATGCAGATCCGGCTCAAAGTCTTCTATCGCCCTAAAGGACTGAACGTGGATCCGATGTCAGATACGGTTCCCGGCACGGAAACCCTGACGCTGATTAAGCAGGGAAACCAGTATGAAGTGCACAACCCAACGCCCTACCATTTTTCCTTCGTCGAAGTCAGACGAAGCCTGACCGGAAGCGGACTGGCACGTTTTGAACCCGTCATGGTGGCACCGAAAAGCCGCCAACTGCTCAGTCCGACCGTCAGTGAGTTAGGCAGCACGCCGGTTCTGATGTTCGTCAGCGATTACGGCAGCCAACGGTTGTTGCCGTTTATTTGCAACGGCAACACCTGCCAGGCAGAGAAATCGCGCATACCGAATGAGATTTCCTTTAGGCAACAGCAGGCGGAGCGCAATGAAAGCTAAATTCAGGCTGTGCAGCCTTCTGCTGCTGACTGCATTCATGGCGAGCAGCGTACAGGCAGAGGTTAACAATGGGGATATGACCACGCTGACCATCCGCGGCATTCTGGTGGAGACGCCGGAATGCGTGGTCAACAACCAGGAACCCATCGAGGTGGACTTTGGTGAGGATGTGGTGATTAGCCGAATAAACGGCGTTGATTATAAAAAGACACGAATCATGTACAGCCTGCTGTGTACATCCCTGGCTAAACAGGGGCTAAAAGTCACGATTATCGGCGAACCGGCTGCGTTTAATACTTCGCTGCTTGCAACCAGCAAATCGGCACTGGGTATTCAGTTAATGCATGAGAATGCCGCGCTGTCGCCGGGCAGCAGCGTTGCATTCAATTATAACGACGGCACGTTGCCCGAATTATGGGCCGTGCTGGCAGTACAGAACAACGCTCTGCCCACGGCCGGTACCTTTACAGGTAATGGAACGATGGTGTTTGAGTATCAGTAAGGAGCCAGCATGCACCCTGTTTATCTTCCGCTCGTGTTTAGCGCCGTATTCTGCTTGCCGGTTAACGCAGCCAGTGAGAACCCGAAGGCGGATGTGACGTTTCGCGGCACGCTAATCGAACGTATTCCCTGCACCGTTAATAACGGTGACACCATCACGGTGAATTTTGGTGATGATGTGATGACAACCCGGCTGGACGATGACAACAGCAATGTTTACAGCCGGGAGGTTGTGGTTCCGCTGGACTGCAGCTCACGCGATGTGCGGTTGCGCATTGATGGCATCACCTCGGCGTTCAACCCTGAACTGCTTGCCGGTCATCAGGCGGGATTCGGTTTTCGCCTGATCTATGGTGACAGAACGATGCCGCTCAACGACTGGATCCAAACGAACGTCAGCGCGCAGGGCATGCCCGATCTCACCTTTACCGTTCGGCCCGTCAGGCAGGAGGGCGTAACGCTCAACGGCGGAGAGTTCAGCGTCGTCGCGTCTTTGATAGCGAATTACCTGTAAACATGGAACATCATGACAAATCAAGGAGTCAGGATGCCTGGTTATGAAGGATATGCGAAAGGTCGACATCGGTGGCCCGGAATACGGATGGGCAGTCTGCTGTTGGGGGGATTAGCCCTGATTGCACCCGATGTCTACGCGAACAATCTTGCGCTCAAAGGAACGCTTATCACCCCGCCGTCCTGCATCCTTAACGGAGACAGCACGCTGGAAATCAGCTTTGGGGAAAGCATCAGAATTAAAAGCGTTCCCGATGGTCTGTATCGCCAGGCCGTTAACCCGGGGCTGGAGTGCGATAGCAGTAATCTGGCATGGAATTTGGTGTTAACCGTCGCCGGTACAGCGGCAGGATTTGATAACGAGAGCGCAACGGTCGTGACCGCAGAGCAGGCGGATCTGGGCGTGAAACTGTATATCGACGATGCGGCGTTTGAACTCAACAAAGCGTACAAGGTGAATGGCCAGACGCTACCGAAGATAGAAGCCGTGCTGGTTCAGCGTGAAGGTGCGGAGCTGGATGAAGGCGATTTCACGGCCAGGGTAACGTTACGCGCTGAGTTTCAGTGAAAACGGCGGGTGCCTTAACTTGAAAGGTGACGCCCACACGGCGCGGTTTTCACTCAAGGCGCCTCTCTGTCGCGAATCCTGTGGCGAAAGGCGGAGCTTAAGGCCTTTTGTAATGAATAGTCTGTGAGGAAACCTCATGCGTTTTTTTTATTTCCTAACCAGCGTGTTTTTTCTGCTGTTTTCGTCATGCCCGGTGAAAGCCTTATTGCATGAGAATGCACCTTTCCCGATTTTTGTGGGTAACACGCAAAAAGTGCCCGGCACACAGGTCGAATTTCATGTCGGACGCGCCACGAGTTACATCGATCCCCATCAACCTCACTACGTTACGGCAAACTCAGGGATTGCGATTTATTTTTACTGGTGCACACAAAGTGGTGGCAGTTGTGCAGGCCCCGGGAATACCAGTGTGCCACCCGAAAATATCATTGCTCGCGGGGAAGGCTGCCCCACCGATGACATACATCAATTTATCGATTGTCTGCATGAGAAAATAGATCCAGGCGGGCAATATATGGCGACCGTCCCTGACAATGTGGGGTCAGATTCGCGGCTGACGCGCGGCCGGGTTTGTTTACGCTATCTCAATGATGTTAATTCGGTGCTCGGCACAACGTTTACCTCCAGTTATAACTCTTGCAAGTTATCGCCGCCGACCCAAACCTGGTGCGCGATGGAAACTCCTAATGTGGATATCGATTTTGGCATAGTCCATGTGGGAGAGGCTGAAGGACAGACGCGGGAAAAGGATATCAGCGTGTATTGCTCGGGACCGGCCAACTATATTATCGATCTGACAAGTGAAGATTCCTCTGTCCCTTTAAGTAACGGCATGAAAGCCGAATTAACTATCGATGGGCAGTTGATACAATCCCAAAGGCTGGTTTCAACGGAGCAAGGCTCAACGACTTATAAGCTGCAAGCGGAATTGAAGGGGCAACCTGTGGCAGGGGCTTTTAACAGTACAGCAATACTGTTTATTTCCTACCCGTAATCGTGCTGGCAGGATTGATATTTACCGGGCCTGACAGGGCACAATGTTGAACGGGCCATTCTGGTCGGATCTAAAAGCCTGTGGGAAGCCAGGCCTGTTAATCATCGCCCTCTGAGTCAGGATTACAGGGGGAACTGTTTTCACGTTGAATGCGCCCCACTCATGGGCGCTGCATTTTAACCACGCAGTGAGACTGAGATGTCAGCTAAATCCCTGGCGATCCCCGCCATCCTGTTGGGCAACGTTATGCAGAACCATGGCGGCGGCCCCAAATGCGACGGTATCCGTGGCGGAGATATCCGGCAGGCAGATCTCGGGTTGCACGACACGGCTGCCCTTTAAGCTATCCAGCCTGGAGAAGTCGAGCCAGACCGCGAGCCGTTCACGAACGCTTTGAGGCAGTGTTCCCCCCACATAGATCGCCGCAGGGGCAAGAACAGCGTTCAGCATAAAGCCCAGACGGGCGATTTCCGGGCCTGTTCGTTCTATCCATTCGTCGAGAACGCTGACGTTTTCAGTAAGGAATCGCTGCCAGATGTCTTGTGAGCGCCCATCCGGTATCTGGCCGAGGCGATGCTGACACCACGCCGCAAGGTCAGTAAAGGAGGGGCGGGGCCTGTCGAGTGGCAGTAACAGACCAATTTCGCCCGCGTTGCCAAGATGACCGCGATAACGCTGTCTACTCAAAATAATGCCGCTGCCGACGCCTTCTGACAGATAGAGATAGAGAAAGTCTTCATGATTAGCCGCATTACCCAGTGCCATTTCACCCATCGCTGCAGCATTGGCATCATTCTCAATTAACACCGGACAGCCCAGCGCCTGCTGAATGGACTCGAACAGTCCGGGTTCATCCCAGGAAAGCACCTCGGGTGCCAGATGAAGGGGAGCAACGCCCCGTTGGAATCGCGTGGGCATGGCAATGCCTGCACCAATCACTAAAGTATCCGGAATGTGGTTTCTCTCAAGCAGGGCTCTGTGCCCCTTCTGAATCGCTGACCGGGCCGTGGCGAAGGTATCGTAAAGGCCGCGCAGCTCAATTTCGTCAACCCGCTTCCCTGTGAAATCAAGCAGCATCAGCGTAATGGAGAAGCGGCTGGCATGAACTCCAACGGCATAACCAATGGCGGAATTCAGCGTGAGATCAATGTGCGGAGCGCCCCGGCCAGACGGGCGACGCGCCCCTTCGACGATGATCCCTCGCCTGATGAGATCGCGGGTCATCATGCTGACGGCAGCCGCTGTTACGCCACAGCCCTCGGCGAGCTCGGCACGCGATGCGGCGTGGTTGCGACGCAGATAACGCAGCACCGCAGACTGCGTTGTACCGATTCCTTCCCAATGCTTCGATGAAGTCAATGCCGCTTCTCCCTGTCGTTGTCGCGTGGTCATGAACCTGTCATTTAAATAAATTAACTTACTTAAATAATAGGTACAACGGGAATAAAAACCATGTCGAAAAAACGCACTCTCCTGGCAAGCGTAATGATTTCCGCGCTCTGTGTCGGCATTGCCCATGCCGAAGAGATCACCATCAAACTCTCCACGCTTGCTGAGCGCAGCGCACCCAACCGCATCACCAATATTGAAGATGCCGCCGACATCATGAACAAGCAATTCAAGGCTGCGGGTGTCGATAAACATATCGTGATTCAGGCCAACAGCAGTGCGGTCAAAGGCTGGGACGACTTCGCGATGGACATGCTGAAGGCGATGTCCGTCGGGCAGGGGCCGGATATCTATGTGCTGCCTCATGAGTGGATTGGCCAGTTTGCTAAGGACGGTTATGCCTTGCAAATGAACGATAAGATCGCTGCTGCGCCGTGGGTCTACAGCGATATCCTGCCTGTGCTGTGGGATTCAGCAAAAGCAAACGATGGCAAGATTTATGGCATACCGCAGGATGCCGAAATACGCATGTTTTTCTACAACAAAGATATGTTGAGAAAAATCGGCAAGGATGAAGCTTTTATTAACGCTATCCCTGCCAGGGTGGAATCCGGTGACTTCACCCTTGACGATCTGACTGCGCTGGCCAAAGAGGTCGTGGACGGTAAAGCGGCCCAGTATGGCATGCTGCACCGCCCGAACGTGGGTATTGATTATCTTATGGTTTTTCAGTCATACGGCGTGAAATTTATGGATGAGAAGACCGGCAAACTCATCTTCCCCAAAGCGGAAATGGCCGACGCCCTTGGCTGGTATGCGCGTAATGCTAAGCAGGGCGTCACGCCAGTCGATAATACGGCGATGAGCTGGGATGCCATTCAGGGCGCGTTCAAGCAGGAGAAGGCGTTTATTTTCCACCAGGGTGTTTGGGCAGTGGCCTGGCAACTGGGTGACAAAAATGGGGCTGTCTGGCCGTCGGACAAAGACGGTTATTTTCATAAGATAGGCTGGATTCCTGCTCCCGCGGCCAAAAAGGGCGGCCAGCCCTCAAACCTGTCGCATCCGCTTCTCTATACGGTGAATGCCAAAAGTAAAAATGCCGACATCGCTGCCGAACTCGTGGCATTAGCAACGCTGCCCTATTTTAACAACGAACATGCCGTAACCTCCTATCACACCGCCATCAGCAACGCGCAAACGGCGATGCCGAAATACCGGGATAACTGGGTGTTGTCTGCTGCCTCGCCCATGATGGCGCATGCGAAGTTCGTGCCCAATCAGACGCAGTTTGGCAGCTACAACAAGGTACTGTTCAGCGGCCTTCAGGCCGTGGAAACAGGGAAAATGACCGCAAAACAGGCCGTGGATTTTATCGCTGAAGAGTTAGAACTGCAGTTCGGCGACGATATAGAAATCCGTTCGTCCGTTGCCAACAAATAGGGTTTAGCCCGCCCAATGCGATCGTTAATATTGAGGGAGATGAGATGATGTCGCAGTTCCAGCCACGGGCGCACCGACCCGCCCGGCCCGTCTTCTATCTCGCGCCCGCTATCGCGCTGTTGGTCGTTTTTTTCCTGGCGCCCATCATCGTCAATACCGTTATCGCCTTTACCGATATGGGCGCGGATCTTCGGGTCGGTCAATTTACACTGCATAACTTTGAGCGGATTGTGTCGCGTGATGCGCGTATTCCTGGCGTGCTACTAACAACGCTGATTTATGTAACGGCGACGCTGTTTCTTTTCAATGTCGGGCTGGGTGCGCTGCTGGCTATCACATCAACGGCAATCCCTGACCGACTCGGGAATCTGTTTCGCGGTCTCTGGCTTTTGCCGCGCATGTCACCGGCCGTGCTCTACAGCATTCTGTGGATATGGGTGGCCGATCCCACGCCGTCCGGTTTGCTTAATCAGATAACGGGTTCCTTCGGGCTGCAGCCGATGAATCTGCGCAATGATTTCCCCTTGTTTCTGATCGTGGTGGCAAATGGCCTGGTCGGCGCATCCTTTGCCATGGTCATTCTGACGTCAGCGATTCGTTCCATCCCTTCACATCTTGCCAATGCGGCACGGATAGATGGGGCGAGCGAGTGGGGCGTGCTGCGTTATGTTGTGGCCCCCGCGCTGTCTCAGCCCATTCGATTTATTACGATCTATCAGGGGCTCTCCCTGATGACGACCTACGAATACATTCTGCTCATCACCGGGGGCGGTCCCGTTTACGACTCCACACCTTATGCGCTCTACATCTACCGTCGTGCCTTTGAAAATGGTGCTTATGCCTATGGTGCGGCCCTGGCGCTGGGGTTGATGGTGATCGGCGTCGCCGCGACCTTAATACAGTGGCGTGTCAGCAATATGCGCGCGACATTCGCCGCGCCGAAAATCGAGGTATTGTGATGTCACGCGTGCAAACCACATCGGTTGCCACATCGAAATGGGCCCGTCTTGAACGCAGAGGTACCGCCAATCGTGTCGGCTTCCTTTCTGTGGTCATTCTCTTCCTGACGCTGATTTCGGTTCCGATCCTGCTGCCTTACCTCTGGCTTCTTGCGAAATCCCTGACCACCTCTGATGCGTCTATCAGTCGGCTTGTTCTTTGGCGTACCAGCGCCATTGCGGGCGTGGCTTATCTCGGCGCGATCGTGCTTGCTTTTATGGCAGAGCGTTTGCGCAGGCCGGTATTGTCCTGGAGTGCGCTCGGCATCATCGTGCTGCTCCTCGTGATGATCTTTCTGATGCCCTATCTGACGTTGCACAACTACCGGTTTCTCTGGCTGGGGGATATCGCGAATACCGGCACAACGCGTGTGGATCTGATGCCGTCGGTCTGGACGGCACTGGGCAGCTCCCTGATCTTTGCCGTCTCTCAGACGCTGATTGTGACGATCGTCGCCACGCCAGCAGCCTACGCGCTATCCCGCTTTGCCTTTGCCGGCCGGGAAAATTTTCTTCGCGGTTTGCTGCTGTTACATGCTTTCCCCGCGCTGGCACTCACCATCGCCATCTTTATCCAGCTCCACTATATGGGCCTGCTCAACCATCTCTCCGGCGTGGTGATGGTCATGAGCGCGCTGGAACTGCCCTATGCGATCTTTGTTCTTAAAGGCTTTTTTGACGGCGTGCCCTGGGATATTGAGATGAGTGCGGTGACTGATGGTGCCACCCGTTTTCAGGCCTTCCGCATGGTGGTATTGCCCCAGGTGCGTAGCGGACTGATTGCGATCGCCACCTTTACCTTTCTGCGCGGTTGGGAGGAGTACGTCTTTGTTCAGACGTTACTCATCGACAAAAGCCAGATGACGATGAGCCTCTACCTCTTCTTTGTTGCACAGGACAATACGGGCGCGGATTACGGCATGATCGCCGCCGTCGGCATTATTTACCTGCTCCCCGTGCTCGTTCTCTACACCTTCACGCAGAAATACATCACCCAAATGAGTTTTGGCGGTATTAAGGGATAATTGTCATGGCCTCGATCACTCTCAACAATGTCACCAAAAACTGGGGCGAGACCCAGGTCCTGAAACCGATCAATCTTACCATCGAGAACGGCGAATTCGTCGCCATCCTCGGGCCATCTGGATGTGGTAAATCAACGACGCTGTTTCTGCTGGCGGGGCTTTATGCGCCGAGCAGTGGTGAGATCGCGTTTGACGGGCACAATGTCAATCGCATTGATGCCCGCGATCGTAATGTCGGTATCGTCTTCCAGTCTTATGCGCTTTACCCGAATTTGACGGTGCGTGAGAACATCGCGTTTCCGTTGCGCTTTAAAAAATTAGATAGAGATCAAATCGCCAGGCGCGTGGAAGAAGCGGCCAGTCTTGTACAAATCAGCGCACTACTCGATCGACGTCCGTCGCAGCTTTCAGGTGGGCAGCAGCAGCGCGTGGCGCTGGCTCGCGCCCTGGTCAAGGAACCGAATATCCTGTTACTTGACGAACCCCTTTCTAACCTTGATGCAACACTCCGTATCACCATGCGGACAGAGCTTAAGAATCTTCAGAAGCGTCTTGGCTTCACCACCTTGATCGTCACTCATGACCAGATGGAAGCCATCACCATGGCCGATCGGATTATCTGTATGAATCAGGGCGAAATCGTCCAGATCGGTACGCCAGAGGATCTTTACCGACGTCCTGACGATCTTTTTGTGGCAGGATTTATCGGCTCGCCGCCCATGAATCTGGTGAAGGGGCAAGCCCTGGGGCGCTTTCTGCAACTGGGACAAATGTCACTCGAACTGAATCACGGATACGATGGCCCCGTCTGTTTTGGTCTGCGTCCGGAGGATATCAGCCTGGTTGCCCCTGATGATGCGCCGCTGTGTGGAGAGGTGATGACCGTTGAGCCGATGGGACGCGAAGTGTTTTACACGATCGACACGCCAGCCGGCAGGCTCCATGCACTGGAATACGGTGAAGCAGTGCGTCATGCGCCCGGTTCCCGAATCGGTATCGCATGCCAATCCGCGCTGACCCTGATTTTTAATTCGTCCGGTAAACGCATCGTCGATCTTCATGCCAACCTCTCCGTATTCTGCCATCCCGGCAAACATGTCCATGCTGCCAGCTAACAGGAAATTACCCTAATGACCCGAATCGTCTCACATCGTGGCGCCAACCATTTTGCGCCAGAGAACACCTTCTTTTCCGCAGACCTGGCGCTGGAACAGGGGGCTGATTACATTGAGCTGGATGTGCGAGAAAGTGCCGATGGTGTGCTCTACGTTATCCATGATGAAACGCTGGATCGTACCACTAACGGCACCGGCCCTGTGGGTCATGCCTTATCGCGCGATATTGATGCGCTGGATGCGGGAAGCGGGTTCGACGAGCGCTTTAAAGGTGCCATGGTGCCGCGGCTTGATGCTTATCTTGAGCATTTGCGCGGTCGCGCGGGCGTTTATATCGAGCTGAAATACTGCGATCCGGCTAAAGTAGCTGCATTGGTACGGGATCTCGGTATGGTCCGTGACACATTCTTCTTTTCGTTTTCCGAGGAAATGCGCCGCGGTCTTCAGGCCGCCGCGCCGGACTTTCGTAAAATGATCACCCTTGATATCGCGATGTCGCCCTCTCTTGTGAGAACCGTTCATCATGCATCGCTCATTGAGTTGAGCGTAGAACAGATGCGTAATCGAGCCATCCTTGAAGCGAGCCGTCAGGCCGAGCTTGAAATCATGGTTTATTACGGTGGTGACGACATAGCAATTCATCAGGAAATCGCGGCGGCGGGCGTCGATTATATTAACCTTAATCGGCCGGATATTTTTAGTACAATACGTAATCAAACAGCCATGTAATATGATCGAATAGCGCACCTGAAGGTGTTTTTCATTGGGAAGCACCTTTAGAACGTCGAAGCAAAATACTGCTTTGAAATCAAAATAATCTCGATGTTTGAATTGGACGAAGGTAGTGCAAGGTTTTTACAGTGAAGAGAATATTTGGATAGTGAATTCTGATTTGATAAAAGTGTATTTCCAAAGGATGTAATTTGTACGCATAAGCGAAAAGATGTTTAACGTAAATGATTTTTTAAATGGTGCTATTTTTTATTATTACATTTAAGTTTTATAGATGCATGCCGAAAAATATTTTCTTTTTTATATGTTAATTTCAATTTGAAACTCATTAAGGGTGAAAAAGGAAAAGCGAAAAATATTCTGACATTCTCTATCTTTAGATATTTTTGAGAAGGTTTTAGCTTGGTGGCTATATTTTAATTGTGTGATGAGTGTCATGGTTTTTTTTGTTCAGGCAAGGTTTTCATTCTGTCTGAAACGATCTGGAAAGTTGCCCTGGATGTGCTGAATTTTTATAAAGCAACCAGGTTATATCTATTTTTTAATTTTCAATCTTTATTAAAAGCAATGATTTGACGTAAAGAAAAGAGCTTGGGAGTGATATGTTTCTTTAAATACATTGATATATGATTGCTGTGCTGGATTACTCCTATAAAAGAATTCGATGATAATTCTCCGTCAACAGAACATGTGGCATCTTAACTTTAAGCTATGATATGATAAATTTAATACCATATCGACTCAGGGCGCACTGAATGAACGATTTTGAGCAAAAACTTCTCGATAACGGTTTTTCTGCCAAGAATATCGGTAAACTCAAAAGCATCATTAACAAAGATGAATCTAAAAAAGACACACTTCAGAGTCTCGTGATTGATCTTAGCAAACGCTTTTGGGGAGGGGTCATTGCTCTGGTTATTTTGGCTCTAATTGGATTGAACGGCATTTTTAATGCAGACTCTTCAAATGCCATCCCATACATCATCGTCCTGACTTTCGCTTTCTTCGTGGTGTATTTCGTCACGCCTCTTAACTTAGCCTGGAAATCATACAAATTTATCAGGAAGAATAAACATTAGTTCTGTGCAGGATTGTTTTTCATTTGGTAAAGGTTCATACCTATTCCAGTTCCCTTGTGTATAGCACCCAAACCTTTGAGAGCGAGTGCTGGTTTACTCAGAAGCTGGACTTTGCGATAGTGATCGGTTGGTAGATATTTGTATAACCTCCATGCTTCAGGTTTTAGGGTAAGCTTGAAAAGGCCATAGTATGATGTTGTCAGGTCCACGACCTGGTAGGTTAACAATCCTAAGCGCTTATCAAAACCGAGAAAATCGGCTGCGTCTTCATATTTATCTCTTACTGGGTTAGATGGGTGAGGCACACCACTTAGCTTACCTATACTCTCAATCCCAGAACCCACACCATTCATCACCAGGGCTGAGCCTGCCACTACTCCGATAACATTGCCTGTTGTTACAGAGCCTACGATTAGACCAACCCCTGCAACAATTTGCATGCCACTCAGCACGACGCCGATACCGTCAATGACATACCCAATGACTTTTTCATGGTCATGGTAAAACTGCACAGAAGACGATACGACAGCTTCTCCTGTTCTGAGCATCCTGTCTTGAATCTTCAAGTTTTGGGTTTCCTGCTTGAGATTTTGGATGCACTCCTGACATTTGTCATCCGAGGTAGCAGTGCGGATGGTTTGAAGCTGCGAGCGGTTAAACTCTCGCACTTCATCCTGAAACTTCAGGCGAACAAGGGCATCCTTGAGATGGAACTGTGAGAGGGATGTTGCCACATTGACTAAGTGGTTGGCCTCCAGGCTTGCCATAGTCAGAAAGTAGCTTGATTGCCTGTTTCTGTCCCAGTAGTTGTCCATAACGATACCTTTGTTTAGCAGGATTTATCGAATATTAAAGTAGCGTGGGTTAAGAAACAAAACAAATACATCCAAAGCAAGGTTTGAAGAAGAGGGGGCAATGAACCCGGGATTTGACGTAGCGAAGGACAGGAGAGATTGATTCGTCTTTAACGCTTCGTCATGTAAGTGGCCTGATGTTGTTTATGAAGACACATCTAAGTTTTTAGTAGCTTAACTGAAGGAAGAAGGGTTCAGATGAATGTCTAAAATGAGGTTAAGTAGACTTGAAGAAAGGCATACATGGTGTCCCCTGCAGGAATCGAACCTGCAACTAGCCCTTAGGAGGGGCTCGTTATATCCATTTAACTAAGGAGACGCCAGCGCAGTATACCGCAGTTAGGCGGCAGGATTCACTACACCGCCGCGCGTTTGCTCATTCTGTCAGCAATTTAGCGTTCTTCTTGTTGCTGCTGACGTTTTTTCTCCGCTTTACGTCGTTCCGCTTTCGCCTTTGCCTGGGCAGCTTCGCCCATATCATTGCGAATCTGCGCATGGCTGATCAGGGCGAAAATCAACGTACCGCCCGTCAGATTGCCCAACAGCGTCGGGATAGCAAAGGGCCAGAGAAACTCGGTCCAGGGAATGCTGCCGTTAAATACCAGGTAAAGCACTTCGACGGAACCCACCACGATATGCGCCAGATCGCCCAGCGCGACCAGCCAGGTCATCATCACAATGACAAACAGCTTGGCGGCACCGGCATAGGGGAACATCCAGACCATGGTGGCAATGATCCAACCTGAAATCACCGCATTCGCAAACATCTCGCCCGGCGTATGTTCCATTACCTTCATGCTGATGTCGGTAAAGGCCTGGCGGGTGGCTTCATCAAAAATCGGCATTTCAGTAAACGCCAGAGCTGCGAACGCTGTCCCGATAAGATTACCCAGCAGCACAATGCCCCACAGGCGAAGCAATAAGCCAAGATTGCTCACAGTGGGTTTGTGCATAAAGGGCAGGACGGCGGTCACGGTGTTTTCAGTGAAAAGTTGCTGCCGTGCCATAATCACAATCACAAAGCCAAAGGTGTAGCCAAGATTTTCCAGTAAAAACGCGCCGGGCACGCCATCCAGATGCACCTGAAAAATGCCCTTAGCCATCAGCGAGGCGCCCATCGACAGCCCGGCAGCAATAGCGGACCACAGCAGCGCCATGCCGTCACGTTCCAGCTCTTTTTCCCCGTCCTGACGAATCTCCTCATGGATAGCGGCGGCGCGAGAGGGCAGGGCGTCTTCATCCACTTCAATATCCTCTTTGCCCTGTTCTTTCTCTTCGCTGTCTACGTTGTTAGGTCCCTGACTGGTGCTTGATGAAGGCTTCATGTTTTCTCCTGGTAACAGTGCAAATGCGTTATAAGCGTAGTCGTTTTTTGGCTCGCGAAATTGTTTCTACAACAGCTAACAAAAGTTACAACATTTTGCTGTGGTGCGCTTTTTGTCCGCTTAACGTCGTGAAAAGCACGAATATTTAACCTCAGTGGGAAAGGGGGCCGCGCACGGTCTTCGGCACACTGCAACATTGTGCTATCATTTGCGCCTTATTTGGCTGGCGCGATTTACCCCTCCATGTTGGAAATCATGAATCTGCTTTGTGTGCGTGATGAACGTGCGCTCTTTGAGGCGCTCACGTTTCGCGTGTCGGCAGGTGATATCGTACAAATTGAAGGGCCAAACGGGGCCGGTAAAACGTCGCTGCTACGGATTCTGGCCGGGTTGAGCACGCCTGAACACGGCGAGGTGCGTTGGCAGTCGCAGCGAATTCATCAGCAACGCGATGTCTGGCATCAGGCCATGCTTTATCTTGGGCATCTGCCGGGGATCACCTCGGCGTTGTCGGCGCTGGAAAATCTACGCTTTTATCATCCGAACTGCCGCGATGAGCACATTTTTACTGCACTGGCCAGCGCCGGACTGGCGGGCTATGAAGACGTGCCAGCCGCGCAGCTCTCTGCGGGGCAACAGCGGCGAATCGCGCTGGCCCGGCTGTGGCTGACCCAGGCAACCCTGTGGATTCTGGATGAACCCTTAACCGCTCTTGATCCTGTCGGCGTCGACACCTTAATGGGGCGCTTTGCGGAACACGCGCAACAGGGCGGTTCTGTTATTGTGACGAGTCATCAGGCGCTGCCGGGGCTAAACGGTAAGATAAAAACCGTTCGCCTGCATGCCACGGAGTGGCAGTAATGTTGTGTCGTCTTATTCAACGTGAATTACGCATCGCCTGTCGTCGCGGTGCGGAGGTGGTTAATCCACTGTGGTTTTTCCTGATCGTGATTACGCTTTTCCCGTTGGGTATCGGTCCCGATCCTCAGCAACTGGCCCGGATCGCGCCTGGTATTGTCTGGGTTGCTGCGTTGCTCTCCTCGCTGCTGGCGCTGGAAAGGCTGTTTCGCGATGACTTCAATGACGGCACGCTGGAGCAACTTTTATTGTCTCCCACGCCGCTGCCGGTCATGGTGCTGGGCAAAGTGATTGCCCACTGGCTGGTCACCGGCTTGCCGTTAATCCTGCTTTCGCCGCTGGCGGCTCTGTTGCTGTCCCTGGATATCCCGAGCTGGCGAGCGGTGGCACTGACGCTGCTGCTGGGAACACCGACGCTGAGTTTTCTTGGTGCAATTGGGGTGGGGCTGACTGTGGGATTACGTCGTGGTGGCGTGCTGCTCAGCCTGTTGGTCCTGCCGTTGGCAATTCCTGTCTTGATTTTTGCCAGTGCGGCCATTGATGCCGCAGGACAGGGCGTCGCCATTGGCGGTTATCTGGCGTTGCTGGGGGCAATGCTGGTCGCGAGTGCAACGCTGGCACCTTTTGCCACCGCCGCGGCGTTGCGGATTACGCTGCACTAAATCAGCACGCCTCAGACGTGTTATTAGCGTTTATTTTAATGTGAGCAATTGAACATGTGGAAAGGATTACATCAGCTGGCTAAGCCCGAACGGCTCTATCAGTTGTGCGGTCGCCTGCTGCCGTGGTTTGCTCTGGCCAGTGCGGCGGTACTGCTGCTGGCCTGGGTATGGGGATTTGGCTATGCACCGGCAGACTACCAGCAGGGTAACAGCTTTCGCATTATGTATATCCACGTTCCGGCGGCCATGTGGTCGATGGGGATATACAGCGCGATGGCCGTTGCGGCGTTCACGGGGCTGGTCTGGCAGATGAAAATGGCCGATTTAGTGTCAGCGGCGATGGCGCCAATCGGTGCCGTGTTTACCTTTATCGCGCTGGTCACCGGTTCTGCCTGGGGCAAGCCGATGTGGGGAACCTGGTGGATATGGGATGCCAGACTGACGTCAGAACTGGTGCTGCTGTTTTTATATCTGGGCGTGATTGCGCTGTATCAGGCCTTCGACGATCGTCGCATGGCCGGGCGGGCCGCAGGCGTGCTCATTTTGGTCGGGGTGATCAATCTGCCCATCATTCATTTCTCTGTGCAGTGGTGGAATACCTTACATCAGGGATCGTCCGGGTTGCTGCAACAGGCGATCGCGCCGCCGATGCGCACGCCGCTGCGCTGGGCCATCCTGGGTGACCTGCTGTTGTTTATCACCTTAACGCTGATGCGCTTACGTAACCTGATTCTGCTTACGGAACGTAAACGTCCCTGGGCAATTGCCCTAGCGAAGACAAGGAGCAAAGTATGACGCCCGCTTTTGCCTCATGGCATGACTTCGTTGCCATGGGCGGCTACGCCTTTTATGTGTGGCTGGCGGTGGCAGGCACGCTGGTGCCGCTTTTCGCCCTGATCTTGCATAGTAGGTGGTCACACCGACGTTTGCTGGCGGACATTCGCCAGCGTGATGCACGGGAGCGCCGCCTGCGAGCGGCCAACGTTCAACGTACCGCCAACCCTACGGCAGGAGAAGAGAAGTGAATACCCGCCGTCGTAATCGCCTGTATGTCGTGGTGGCGATACTTACCGGACTTGGGCTGGCGACCGCACTGGTGATGTATGCGCTGCGGTCCAATATCGATCTGTTTTATACGCCGGGTGAAATCCTGGAGGGAAAAGGCGATGCGCACATCAAGCCTGAGCCCGGACAGCGCCTGCGCGTGGGCGGCGTCGTGATGCCTGGCAGCGTAACGCGGGATCCCCACACGCTGGCGGTTTCCTTCCAGCTTTATGATGGTCGCGGTGTGGTCAACGTGAGCTTTGTCGGCATTTTACCGGATCTGTTCCGCGAAGGTCAGGGCGTTGTCGCGCAGGGCGTACTTGAACCCGGCAACCTGATCAAAGCCAACGAAGTGCTGGCAAAACATGATGAAAACTACACGCCTCCCGAAATCAGCACCGCGATGAAACCCGCACCCTCTGCGCAACAGGCCGCGAATAACCCGGCAGGACGTACACCATGATGCCAGAACTGGGCAGTTTCTTACTCTGTCTTGGATTAGCGTTGGCGCTGCTGCTCAGCGTCTATCCGCTGTGGGGCGCCTGGCGCCTGGATGCCCGTCTGATGGGCATGGCGCGTCCGCTTGCCGTTGGCCTGTTTGCCTGCGTCGCGGGGGCTTTTATGCTGCTGGTCTGGGCGTTTATCGTTAACGATTTTACCGTGAGCTATGTCGTCAACAACTCAAACTCACTGCTGCCGGTTTACTACCGCATTGCGGCCACCTGGGGCGCGCATGAAGGATCGTTGCTGCTGTGGGTGCTGCTGCTGAGTGGCTGGACGCTGGCCGTTGCAATCTTCAGCCGCGGTATGCCGCAGGACGCGCTGGCTCGGGTGTTGTCGGTAATGGGAATGATCAATCTGGGCTTTTTGCTGTTTATCATCCTCACCTCCAATCCCTTCAGCCGAACGCTGCCCGATTTTCCCGTAGACGGTCGCGATCTTAATCCAATGTTGCAGGATATCGGCCTGATCTTTCATCCGCCACTGCTGTATATGGGCTATGTCGGATTCTCCGTGGCCTTTGCTTTTGCCATCGCCTCATTAATGGCGGGACGGCTGGATACCGCCTGGGCGCGCTGGTCGCGTCCCTGGACTACCGCCGCCTGGTTATTCCTGACCATTGGCATTGTGCTGGGTTCCGCCTGGGCGTATTACGAACTGGGCTGGGGCGGCTGGTGGTTCTGGGACCCGGTGGAAAACGCCTCCTTTATGCCGTGGCTGGCGGGCACCGCCTTAATGCACTCGCTGGCGGTCACGGAAAAACGCGGCACCTTCAAGGCCTGGACGGTGCTGCTGGCTATTACCGCGTTCTCCCTGAGCCTGCTCGGCACCTTCCTGGTCCGTTCCGGCGTGCTGGTCTCGGTACATGCTTTCGCCTCCGATCCGGCGCGCGGCATGTTTATTCTCGCATTTTTGGTCATCGTGATTGGCAGCTCGCTGCTGCTGTATGCCATTAAAGGCGGCCAGGTGCGCAGTCGGGTGCAAAATGAGCTCTGGTCGCGAGAATCTTTTCTGCTGGGGAATAACGTCCTGCTAATCGCGGCCATGCTGGTGGTCCTGCTCGGCACGCTGTTACCGCTGGTGCATAAACAGTTAGGGCTGGGCAGCATTTCCGTTGGCGAACCCTTCTTTAATACCATGTTCAGCTGGTTAATGGCTCCGCTGGCGTTAATGCTCGGTATTGGGCCGTTAGTACGCTGGCGACGAGATGAACCACAAAAGCTGGTTCGTCGTCTGCTGATAGCGCTGCTCGTGACGCTGCTGGCCTCCGTGCTGCTGCCCTGGTGGTTGCAGGATCGTGTTGAAGCCATGACGGTGGTGGGATTACTGATGGCGGTATGGATCATCCTGTTGACCCTGATGGAGCTGCATGAGCGCGCCACTCATCGTCATCGTTTTTTTACCGGATTACGTCACCTTTCGCGCAGTCACTGGGGCATGGTGCTTGGACATCTCGGCGTGGGCGTCACCGTTATTGGCATTGCGTTCAGTACCCAATACAGCGTTGAGCGCGACGTGCGCATGAAAGCGGGCGACAGCGTCGATATCCATCACTACCATTTTGTTTTTCGTGATGTTCAGGACTTACAAGGCCCTAATTACAGCGGCGGCGTGGCGGTCATTGACGTTTCCCACAAGGGCAAGCCGGAAGCCGTGTTGTATGCGGAGAAACGCTTTTACTCTGCCGCGCGCACCATGATGACCGAGGCGGCGATCGACGGCGGCTTTACCCGCGATCTTTACGCCGCGCTGGGTGAAGAGCTCAGTGACGGTAGCTGGGCGGTGCGTATCTACTACAAACCCTTCGTCCGCTGGATCTGGTTTGGCGGCTTGTTTATGGCCGTCGGAGGGCTGTTCTGTTTGCTGGACCCGCGCTATCGCTCGCGCAAGAAAGCCGATCGCGAGGTAAGGGCATGAAAAAAATTCTATTTGTTCCGCTGGGATTATTTTTACTGCTGGCTGCCGCGCTGCTGTGGCAGCTGTCACGTAATGCGAAAGGGGACGATCCTTCACGGCTGGAATCGGCCTTAATTGGTAAGCCCTTGCCCGTGTTCAGGCTGGAGGCGCTGGATAAGCCAGGCAAAACCTATGATCAGCAAACGTTGATCACCGGTAAACCACTGTTGCTGAACGTCTGGGCAACCTGGTGTCCGACCTGCCGCGCCGAGCATCGCTACCTTAATGAGCTGGCAGAGCAGGGCGTTCGGGTTGTAGGGTTGAACTACAAAGACGATCGCCAGAAGGCAGTAACCTGGCTGAACACGCTGGGTAATCCTTATGCGCTCAGCCTGTATGACGGTAACGGGATGTTGGGCCTCGATCTCGGCGTTTATGGCGCACCTGAAACCTTTTTGATTGATGGCAAAGGCATTATTCGCTATCGCCATGCTGGCGATCTGAACCCGCGCGTCTGGCAACAGGAAGTCAAACCCTTGTGGGATAAATACACGAAGGAGAGCGGCGCATGAGATCCCTGATGATGATGCTCTGTGGGCTGCTGTTTAGTGCCAGCCTGTGGGCCGCGATTGATACCTATGCGTTTGACTCCGTGGCGCAGGAGGAGCAGTACCGTGAAATCACGGCCTCGCTGCGCTGTCCCAAATGCCAGAACAACAGCATCGCCGATTCTAATGCGATGATTGCGTCAGATATGCGGTTGAAAGTTTATCAACTGATGAAGCAGGGCCAGAGCCGTCAGCAAATCATCGACTATATGGTGGCGCGTTATGGCAATTTCGTCAGTTACCAGCCGCCTGTCACGCCCTCAACACTGATCCTGTGGGCCGGCCCGGCGCTGTTTGTGATTGTGGGCGGTGCCGTGATCGTGTGGCGTAGTCGTCAGCGTAAAACCCGAAGCGAGCTTGATGACCAGGAACAACAGCGTCTGGCGGCGATTCTGAAGTCGGACAGGACACGATAATGGCTGTCTTTTTACTCACGATTTTTCTGCTGCTGCTGGCGGCCAGCGTACTGTTTTTAGCCGCAGGCTGGCGTCAACGTGAAACCCACGCGGCGGCGCGCGACAACCTTAATACGCATTTTTATCGGCAGCGGCTGGCTGAGATAACCCTGGACGAAGAGCAGGGCGTGATTGCCGATCGCGCCGTGATGGAGCAGGAGTTACAGCAAACCCTGCTTAGCGATATTCCGCCCGCTTCGGATGCCCACTCGCACCGCAGCCGTCGCTGGGTGCTGTTACCCGGCCTGATCGTTTTAGTAATCGTGTCACTGGCAAGCTATCTTAAAACCGGTGGCTTAACGCAGTTAAGTGGCTGGCTCCAGGTGCAGGAAGCGTATCCGGCGCTGCGCGCCCAGCTCATGGATCCCCATGCCCGGCCACTTACCCAAGAGCAGCTCTCTCGCCTGCAGCTCGGTTTGCGCAGCCAGCTGCAAACCGAACCTGATAACCTCAGTGGCTGGGGGATGCTGGGCCGCCTCGGTATGGTACTCAACAATGCCACGGGCGCGCGTCAGGCTTTCGAGCATGCGTTGCAGCTGGCACCGAATAATTTTGCCCTGCAGCAGGATTATGCTGAGGTGCTGACGCGATCGGGCGATCCTCAGGATAACCGCCAGGCCGGGCTGCTGCTCACGGATCTGCTTAAACAGCATCCGCAGGATATCCGCACCCTAAGCCTGCTGGCCTATAATGCGTTTGAACAACAGCAGTATTCGCAGGCGATAGACAGCTGGCAAACCCTGTTGCAGGTGTTACCGGCCGACGATCCTCGTCGTGAGGGCATTGCGCGCAGCATTGAGCAAGCCAAAACCGATGCAGGGCAGCAAAGCAGTCAACTAACGGTCGAGGTCACGCTTTCTCCCCAGGCAGAAAAAATGTTACCGCCGGGCGGAGTCATGTATATTTCGGTGACTGACGGCGTCTCGCCCGTACCGGTCGCGGTGAAGCGCATATCGCCCGGACATTTTCCCGTGTCGCTGACGCTGGATGACAGTAATGCGATGTTGCAAGAGCGACGTCTTTCAACGCAGAAACAGATTCAGGTTCGCGTCAGGATTGCACGAAATGGCCGCGCAAATCCTGAGCCGGGTGACTGGTTTGGCGTCAGCGCGATAGTCCCCTGGGATGGCCATCAGCACATTGACGTCGCGATTGATAAACAGCAGCCTTAACCGGCTGGCGTCTGGCAATGTCTGAATCTGCCAACCGCACGGGAGATATCAGCTATGCTTGCTGGACTGCGCTGATCTACCCGCTGAAACTCAGCAGGGTATAAATAACTTATATGCACAGGGAGAAAAAAATGGATCACCGCCTGACCAGCCTGGCTTTGACCAGTGTGCTTCTGGTTGGTTGTGCCAGTTCAAAGCCTGCTGACGATGCGCCTGCAGGGCGTAGCGATCCGCTTGAAGGTTTTAACCGCACAATGTTTAACTTCAACTATAACGTGCTGGACCCTTACGTGCTGCGCCCTGTGGCAGTGGCCTGGCGCGACTATGTTCCCGTGCCTGCGCGCGCGGGCCTCAGCAACTTCCTGGGCAACCTCAGCGAACCTGCCAGTATGGTAAATGCGATTCTGGTCGGCGAACCGCGCAATGCAGGTATCCACTTTACACGTTTCTTCCTGAATACGGTGCTGGGGCTGGGCGGTTTCATTGATGTCGCCGGTAAAGCCAATCCGGAACTGGCGCGCCAGGGGCCGCAGCGTTTTGGTACCACGCTCGGTCACTATGGCGTGGGCTATGGCCCTTATGTGCAGTTACCGGCCTATGGCAGCTTCACGATACGCCAGGACGGCGGTGATTACGTCGATACGCTTTATCCTGTGCTTGGCTGGTTGACCTGGCCCATGTCCATCGGTAAATGGACGCTGGAAGGCATCGAATCGCGCGCACAGTTGCTGGACTCGGATGCTATCCTGAAACAGCAACGCGATCCTTACGCCTTTATCCGTAGCGCCTACTTCCAGCGCTACGACTTTCTGGCGCGCGGCGGCAAGCTTAAGCCAGAAGAAAATCCGAATGCGGCGGCGATCCAGGACGATCTGAAAGACATTGATTCGCAGTAAATCATGGCCCGCCAGAAGCCGCCTGTCGCAAGGGCGGCCTGATAAGTGGCCCGGGGTGATGACGTGAAGCTGTTACAGGGTTGTCACCAGGCTGCATGACGTGTGACGTTCCCGTTAGCAATAAAAAAGCGACACTCAGTGTCGCTTTTTTTATGCGTTTCGCGCATCAGAACTTGTAGTTGAAGCTTGCGCCATACAGCCAGGCTTTACCACTAGAGTTAAAGGTATAGGTGCCTTCCTGCACGGTCACTTTCTGACCGTGCATGTAAGACACGCCGACGTCTACCGATGCATCGTCGTTAAACGCATAAGAGGCACCGGCGCTCAGCCACAAACGGTCCTGATCCGGGATAGAGATAGAACGCTTGTCAGCCGGAACCGGGCTGTCATCAAAGGCGATACCGCTGCGGAAGGTCCAGTTTTTGTCGTACTGGTAGGTGGTACCCAGTGCGATGCGGTAGGCATCGTGGAAACCTTCATCTTTATAGAACAGCGTCTGGCCGTTTGAGCCCGTTGCTTTCAGCTCCTGAAACTGACTCCAGCTGGTATAGGCCAGGCTATAGTGGACGGCCCACTGTGGTGCCACTTTATGCCAGCCTGAAACTTCCCACATTTCCGGCAGGTTTAAGGTTAACGCGCCGGGAACTGTAGAGCCGTTTGTACCTGTCGGGAGATTAGTAACTTCTGGGTTATTACGAGGATTGAATGGCAGGCTACTTTTATAGTCTCCATCAAAGTCAATTTTCACTTCGGAGCGGTAGGTAAAACCAAAACGGTTATTGTCATCGACTTCGTAGAGTACGCCAGCGTTCCAGCCGTAGCCCCATTTGTCCCCCTTAAGATAGGCAACTTGCGTATCTGCGGGTATACCGAGCCGTGCGCCCGCTTCACCAGCATAGCGCTCAATTTTAGCTTTGGCATATACAGCATCAAAACCTACCCCGAAGCTGAAATGCTCATTCAAACGATAAGTCGTGCTGAGGTTCAGGTTACCCGTCATCAGGTCAGTTTTGCCGCCCAGCCCGCCCGCGGTATAACCGTTGTTAAACTCTGTCGCCAGGCCGTAGTTAGACGTCGCTGACGCGCCTACCCACCACTTGTCATTGATCGGCTGTACGTAATGCAGGTTAGGGATCCACTGATTCGGTGCGATGTTTTTCGCGTCCAGGCTGCGGCCCGTCGGGCTTTGGCCACTGATATCCACTTCAGGATCGATGTAAACCGCACCGATTGAAAATTCAGGGCGATCCATGAGTGCCATGGTTGCCGGGTTACGACTGGCTGAGGCCGCCGTATCACCCATTGCGCCTTCGCCAGAATAAGCGCGACCTAAACCAATGGAAGAAAATTCATTTAACTGAAATCCGGCTGCATATACGTTAGAGGAAATAAGCGCTACTGCAGCTGCCACGGCTGACTTTGCGAACAGGTTTTTATGGTTCATGACCACAACCTCATGTGAATTATTATTTAACGTTGTGACGTCGCGTAACAAGGAACGGCGGATTGTATGGACTGATGTCAAATGCACATATCAGACCAGTGCGGAGAGTATAGGTCCGACCTGTACACATGTTGCAATATTGTTTTTAAAATATTTCCAATTTGATAGATGAAAATTCGATCTGCTTAACACTTCTCGGGAATAAATGGGCAGTGCGGCAGGAGCAAAACTGATCTACATCAAATTTTATTGTGATATTCGTCACTTAGCGCGGTGTGTGTAGCGGGTTGATAAGGCAGAGCGTAAAATTTTCAGCAGAAAACTCACCCACCTTATGATGTGATGTCAGGAGAAAATCATGACAAATGCTTTAAAAAAATGTAGCGCGACGGAAACGGCTGCCTGCTGTTGCGTTGATGTTGGTACGGTGATGGATAATTCAGACTGTACGGCCAGCTGGTCAGCATGGTGTAAAGATCGCGCCGATGCCGAAACGAAACTGGCGCAGCTGACGGAAAGGGCGCGCCAGGTCGAGTCAGAACCCTGCATTATCGATTCCAGCATGGTGGAAGAGGCCGGTGGCGTGCAGCTTAATATCGACTTTACCTTTAGCTGTCAGGCCGAAACTCTGATTTTCCAACTGGGTCTACGTTAAACATTTCGGCGCCGCTGCTCTGCGGCGTTTTTCATTTTCGTGTTTCTTATCTCACTTTTCTCCTCCTGATGTTGGCGGCGCACCCGCTTGTGGTTAACACTGTGGATCAGGTCAGACCTCTTTCGGCAATGATGCCACGGTCACGATGTAAAGGTGGATACAATGAGCAAAGCGCAGTCACTGCTGACGCGTAATGGCGAGCGCATCGCCATCACCCACGGATTACGTACGCCTTTTCTTCGCCAGGCCACGGGTTTTCACGGCATCCCTGCGGTTGAACTGGGTCGCATGGTGATCAGCGAAATCATGGCCCGAAGTGAACTCCCGGTTGAGGTGATTGAGCAACTGGTCTTCGGTCAGGTGGTGCAAATGCCGGAAGCGCCAAATATTGCACGTGAGATCGTCTTAAGCAGTGGCCTGAGCGTCAATACGGATGCTTATAGCGTCAGCCGCGCCTGCGCCACCAGCTTTCAGGCGGTGGCAAATGTCACCGAAAGCTTACTGGCAGGTACGATTTCTGCCGGCATCGCAGGCGGGGCGGACTCCTCCTCTGTGCTGCCTATTGGGGTCAGTAAAACGCTGGCGCGCGCGCTGGTGGATATGAATAAAGCGCGTGGCTTTTCACAGAAGCTGCACATTCTCCGGCGGCTGCGCCCTAAAGATCTGTTACCGGTTCCGCCTGCCGTTGCGGAGTACTCCACGGGGTTACGTATGGGGGATACCGCAGAGCAGATGGCCAAAACGCATGGCATCAGCCGGGAAGAGCAGGATGCGCTGGCCCTGCGCTCGCATCAGCGCGCGGCCCAGTCCTGGCAGTCAGGCGTACTGAGTCAGGAGGTGATGGCCGCCTTTGTGCCGCCGTGGAAAGCGCCCATCGAGCAAGATAATAATGTGCGTATGGATGCAAAAGCCGCCGATTATGCCCGGCTGCGTCCGGCATTTGACCGTCAGCACGGTACCGTTACTGCGGCAAACAGTACGCCGCTTACCGATGGGGCTGCTGCGGTCATTTTAATGCGTGAAGGCCGGGCAAAAGAGCTTGGAATACAGCCGCTGGGCTATTTACGCAGCTATGCGTTTACCGCTATCGACGTCTGGCAGGACATGCTGTTAGGGCCGGCCTACGCCTCGCCGCTGGCGCTGGATCGTGCCGGGATAGCCTTAAAGGATTTGACGCTGATTGATATGCACGAAGCCTTTGCCGCTCAGACGTTAAGCAACCTGAAAATGTTTCGTGATGAACGTTTTGCCCGGGACGTGTTAAACCGCGCCCATGCGCTGGGCGAAGTTGACGAGGCACGTTTTAATGTCTCGGGCGGATCGATCGCCTTTGGGCATCCGTTTGCCGCAACCGGCGCACGCATGATTACCCAGACGTTAAATGAATTACGCCGCCGGGGCGGCGGGCTGGGTTTAGTCACAGCCTGCGCCGCCGGGGGTTTAGGGGCAGCAATGGTTCTGGAGGCCGAATAATGGAACAGAGCGCGTTCACATTACAGATGCGGGACGATCATGTAGGCGTGATCACCATTGATGTACCCAATGAAAAGATGAATACGCTTAAAGCGGCATTCGCGGCACAGATTGCGGCAATCATTGCGGAAGCACGCAAGCATCCGCAACTGCTGGGGCTGGTGCTGATTTCAGGCAAACCTGACAACTTTGTTGCAGGGGCCGATATCAGCATGATCGATCGCTGCCAGAGCGCCCACGAGGCAGAAGCGCTGGCCAGACAAGGGCAGGACGTGATGGCGGCGATTGCGGCATTGCCATTTCCTGTGGTGGCGGCAATCCATGGTGCTTGTCTGGGCGGCGGGCTTGAGCTGGCGCTGGCCTGCAACGCGCGCATCTGTTCGCTGGACGATAAAACCCGTATTGGCCTGCCTGAAGTGCAGTTGGGGCTACTACCGGGGTCGGGCGGCACGCAGCGCCTGCCTCGCTTAATCGGCGTACAGAAAGCCTTACCGCTTATCCTTACCGGTAAGAACCTGCGGGCCAGGCAGGCGAAAAAGCTGGGCATTGTTGATGATGCCGTGCCGCAGGCCATCCTGCTTGACGCCGCCGTTGAACTGGTGAAGAAAGGGAAATACCGCAGAGCGCCGCTGCCCCTGCGCGATCGTCTGCTGCAGGGCCCGATGGCTCGTCAGGCGCTGTTCGCACTGGCCAGACGCGAAACCGATCGTAAAACCCAGGGTAACTACCCAGCGGCACGACGCATTATCGAGGTGGTTCGCATCGGCCTGGAGCAGAGCAGTCAGGCCGGTTACGCCGCGGAAGCGCGGGCGTTTGGCGAACTGGCGATGACGCCAGAGTCGGCCGCGCTGCGCAGCCTGTTTTTTGCTTCCACCGCCATCAAGAAAGAGAACGGCACCCAGGCTGAACCACGACCACTCCAACGGGTCGGTGTGTTGGGCGGCGGGCTGATGGGCGGCGGGATCGCCAGCGTCAGCGCCGTTAATGCGGGGCTACCGGTGCGCATCAAGGATATCAGCCTTAAAGGCATCAACCATGCCCTGCAAACCAGTTGGGATCTGCTGAGTAAAAAAGTGAAACGCCGGCAAATCAGTCCGGCACAGCGTCAGCAGCAGATGGCGCGCATCAGCGGCAGTACCGACTATCAGGGATTCACCCAGCGCGATATCGTGATTGAGGCGGTCTTTGAGGACCTGGATCTGAAAAGACAGATGGTGGCGGACGTCGAGTCGAACTGTCAGCCTCAGACGATCTTTGCTTCCAATACCTCATCGATTCCCATTGCCGAGATTGCGGCGACGGCACGGCGTCCGGAGAACATCATCGGCCTGCACTATTTTAGCCCGGTGGAAAAAATGCCGCTGGTCGAGGTGATCCCGCATGCCACGACCTCGCCTGAAACGCTTGCCAGTACGGTAATGCTGGCACGGAAACAGGGTAAAACGCCGATAGTGGTGGCCGATAAACCTGGTTTTTACGTCAACCGTATCCTCACACCTTACATCAACGAGGCCATGCGCTGCGTGGTGGAGGGGGAACCGATCGATCACATTGATCGGGCGCTGGTGAAGGCGGGATTCCCTGTGGGGCCGGTTCAGCTACTGGATGAAGTTGGCATTGATGTCGGCAGTAAGATTTCACCGGGCCTGCAGCAGGCTTATGGCGAGCGGTTTGCCGCGCCTTCCGCGCTGGATGCCGTGATCAAAGACGGTCGCAAAGGACGCAAAAACGGTAGGGGATTCTACCTGTACGGATCGTCGCGTCTGGCGCGTAAGAAGGTCGATCCGGCGGTGTACGGCTTAGTGAAGACCCGGCCGGTGGCAAAGCAAAGCGGCGCGCAGATTGCCGAACGGTGCATGATGATGATGTTAAACGAAGCGGTGCGTTGCCTGGATGAGCAGGTTATCCGCTCGCCGCGGGACGGCGATATCGGTGCGGTGTTTGGCATTGGTTTTCCCCCCTTTTTGGGCGGACCGTTCCATTACATCGACAGGCTGGGCGCGGCAGAAATCGTCAACAGATTAACGCGGCTTCAGCAACAGTACGGGGACCGTTTTGCGCCCTGTGACGCGTTGCTGCGCGCAGCTGAGCAGCAGACAAAGTTTTACACTTCTTCATAAATTCGAATACCCACTCCGATTCAGGGGGTTAGAAACGCGCCGCACAAGCGTGAGGCGCTGCACGAATCTGACAGGTGCTTATTTAATAAACAACCGGTTGACTATACTGAAGTCATTAGGGTACAACACGACGTTCATTCGCAGAATGAAGCGCCTGATGCGGATGCATCAGGCGATGTCGACAAACAACAGCGGTGCTTTATGCAAGTTTTTATCATGCGTCACGGCGATGCGGCTCTTGAGGCTGCCAGTGATTCAGTCAGGCCTTTAACGCTTTGTGGATGTGACGAATCACGTCAAATGGCGAACTGGTTAAAAGGTCAGTCTGTTGACATTGAACGTGTACTGGTCAGCCCCTATCTCCGTGCGCAGCAGACGCTTGCCACATTTCGTGAGGCGTTCCCTTTGCCAGAAGGGGAGGATATTTTGCCGGAACTGACGCCCGGCGGCGATCCCGGTCTGGTCGGATGCTATTTGCAGGCACTGGCGAATGAAGGGGTTAAATCGGCGCTGGTTATCTCCCACTTGCCACTGGTGGGCTATCTGGTGTCGGAGCTTTGCCCCCAGGAAACCCCACCGATGTTTGCCACCTCGGCCATTGCCTGCATTGACTTCGATCCGGCTGAAAGTCAGGGCAAACTGTTATGGCAGGTCAGCCCCAAAAAACTCGCGAAAGCGATGTAATAATGTCGGGCCATTTACTGGCCCGAACATGAAAACGACCCCCGAACGTCATTCCCGTCTGCTTCTTTCCCTGCAGGTCAGGCAATCACAAAACGTGATACTGAGCCCGCCAGCGTTTGCGCCTGGTCATGGAGCGCGCTTGCCGCCGCAGAGGACTGTTCCACCAGGGCCGCGTTTTGCTGCGTCACGTTATCCATTTCAACGATAGCCACGCCGACCTGCGCAATGCCGCGGTTCTGCTCTTCAGACGCGTGAGAGATCTCGTTCAGTATCTCTGTCACATTGCTGACCGAGGTGACGATTTCTCCCATAGTGTTACCTGTCTGACTGACCAGCTGTGAACCGGCGCGGATGCGGGCAACCGAGTCCTGAATAAGCGCTTCGATTTCTTTTGCCGCCAGCGCGCTGCGCTGCGCCAGATTTCTCACTTCACTGGCGACGACGGCAAAACCACGGCCCTGTTCGCCAGCCCTTGCCGCTTCTACCGCGGCGTTCAGTGCCAGAATGTTGGTCTGAAACGCAATACTGTTAATGACGGAGGTGATCTCGGAGATTTTCCCCGAGCTGGCAGAAATTTCATCCATGGTGCTGACGACATTGGTCACCAGCTCTCCGCCACGGCTCGCCGTGTCAAAGGTTTGCTGCGCCAGCCTGCTGGAATGATGAATATTATCGGCGTTCTGTTTTACTGTCGCAGTCAACTGCTCCATGCTGGCTGCCGTTTGCGCAAGGGCCGCTGCCTGGCTTTCTGTCCGTGCCGATAAATCATTATTCCCGGAGGCGATTTCTGCGGAAGCCTGGCTGACGCTGGTGACGCCGCTGCGAATCCCGCTGATAATCCGTCGCAGTTCATCGCTCATCTCGCCTACCGCGCGCATGAGCTCGCCCAGCTCATCCCGACGGGTCGAGTTGAGCATGATGCTGAGGTTGCCACGCGCCATCTGGTTCGCCACGTTCAGCAGTTCAGAAAGTGGACGCGTCAGCTGTCGGGTAATAAACAGGGCGATAACAATACCTGCCACGATGGCAGCGATAACAATGGCAGCCATTAACCACACGGCCTGTCCGGCATCGTGATTGGTGGCATCCAGCTGTTGCGTAAACAAGTTATTGCTCATGTCCGTCAGGGTCTTACCCGCAACCGCCAGCTCGGCTGTGGCCTCTTCGCCTGCTTTCACGGAGGCCATCAGCGCATTAATGTCAGCTTGTTTCCCGTCAAGCTGTTCGCTGATTTTTGCGAGCGTTGCACTGTCTGCCGGGTTAAGGCGAGGTGCAACCTGTGCGATAAGCCCGACGGTTTCAGTGAGGAAGTTGCTGAGTGCGCTGCGATCGGCATCTTTGTGCTCAAGGCCAAAGAGTTTCACCCGCACCGCGACGCCAGCCAGATGCTTATTGATTTCCTGTAAGGCTGCGGCAACCTGCGCGTCATTGCTGCTGCTCGTGGCAAGCTGGCTGATCCCCCGCATTTCTTCTTCGACAGACAGGCTTTGTAAAGCCTGAGCCCCATTACGAACGGCCTGCACGGTATCGGCCCGTTTCTGCCGGTAGGTGGCAATGGCTGACGGCATCGCCGTAATCATCGCCTGCTGACTGGCATCCCAGCGAAAAACGCCCAAATTTCTCAGGTTCTGATCCACCTCTTTCAGCATGGCTTCGTTCAGATCGATGAATTTTTCATCATGTGTTCTGACGAATTGCAGCCGGGCATCTTTGGCCTGTGAAAACCGATCGTTGACACTTTTCAGCTCCCTGAGCTTTTCGGCCCGGACGCTAATATCGTTGAGGTTTTTAATACCGCATATCGCTACGGCCAGACTCAAAAGCAAAATCAGTCCAAAACCGAGCATTAACTTTTTACCTACGTTTAAATTCTCAAAAAAATGACTTAATGCGCTCATTCAAAATGTTCCCTTGGTCAATACGCCAAAATGTTGAAGCCTAATGTGCCTAAATGCCTAGACGTTATCGGCAAGGGAAAACTTGTATTGAATATAAATAGTTTCTTAAGCAAATAGTCTGCGTCAGCCTGAACAGAAAGCAGCAGAACGCCTGGCCAAACAGGGTCGGGATCGGGCGTTTAAGGGGAGCGACGTGTGAGTCCGTTTAATGGGCTCCCCCGTCAAAGGGGGAGGCAGCGGGGCAAGGTGCTTAAGCCGTTTTGCTGCCTGAATGTCAGGGCAGCTCTGGCGGTTGCCACTCTTCTACTTCAATCAGCACCAGCAAGGCAGCGTCGCCACCAAACATTTTAGGTGCCTGGTGAAAGGCCATTACCCAGGGATGTTGAGCCAGCCAAAGCGGCGTTTGCTGCTTTAGAATATGTTTACCATGTCCGGTCATCACGCTGGCGCAAAAAAGGTGTTCGCGACGACAGGCGGCAATTAGCGCGCCTAACTCCTGCTTGGCCTGCATCTGTGTTAACCCATGCAGATCGAGAAAAATCTCTGGCGTGTAATCGCCCCGACGCAGCTTTTTCAGCTCAAAATGGCTCACGTCCGCGCGCACATAGCGCGTCGCCCCTTCAGTGGAAAGCAGCGGCTGGAACTCATCGGAAAAGTAGTGGCTGTTATCCGCCTGTTCAGACAGCAGCCTTTTTATCGGCACTTCCCGGGTTTTAACCGCCGGTTTGTGTACGATAGTGTCTTGTTTTAACTGACGCGTTCCTGTCATCAACTGGCGAAACAGCGCTTGATCATCCTGGCTCAGGGGGTTTTTTTTACTCATGGGTGGTGAATCATGTCTGAGGTGGCTGATTAACAGCAGAAGCCGATACCTTACCGTTAACCGTCATTAATTGTCAGCTTTTTCACCTTGCTGCGCTGAATTCTCCTCGGCTTCGTGGCAAACTATCGGCCGAATTAGTAAAAGGCCTGCGGAGGGCTACGTGGACAAAATTTTCGTCGATGAGGCAGTGAACGAACTGCACACCATTCAGGATATGCTGCGCTGGTCAGTGAGCCGCTTTACGGCTGCCGGAATCTGGTACGGACACGGCACAGATAACCCCTGGGACGAAGCTGTCCAGCTGGTCCTGCCCACGCTGTGGTTGCCCCTGGATATCCCTGAAGACATGCGTAACGCGCGCCTTACGGCCAGCGAACGCCATCGCATTGTTGAGCGCGTCATTCGCCGCGTGAACGAGCGCATCCCGGTCGCCTATCTCACGAATAAAGCCTGGTTCTGCGGCCATGAGTTTTACGTTGATGAACGGGTTCTGGTTCCCCGTTCGCCCATTGGGGAACTGATTGAAAACCGCTTTGCTGGTCTGATCACGGACAAACCGCGACATATTCTGGACATGTGCACCGGCAGCGGCTGTATTGCGATTGCCTGCGCCTATGCCTTTCCGGACGCAGAAGTGGATGCAGTGGATATTTCCCACGATGCGCTGGCGGTCGCCGAGCAAAATATTGAAGAGCACGGCCTGATTCATCACGTCACGCCGATCCGCGCCGATCTGTTCCGCGAACTCCCGCCGGTGCAGTACGACCTGATCGTGACGAATCCGCCCTATGTCGATGCGGAAGATATGGACGATCTGCCGAGCGAGTATCAGCATGAACCCGAACTGGGGCTGGCGGCGGGCAGCGATGGCCTTAAACTGGTGCGCCGCATTCTTGCCTGCGCGCCGGGCTACCTGAGCGAGCAGGGCGTGCTGATTTGCGAAGTGGGCAACAGCATGGTGCACATGATGGAACAGTATCCCGATGTGCCCTTTACCTGGCTGGAGTTCGACAACGGCGGCGACGGCGTCTTTATGCTCACCCGCCAGCAGATCGTGGATGCACAGCACCATTTCTCATTTTATAAAGACTAAAAGGATGGGCGAACTTTCGCCCGTCAAACCGTAACAAGGAATCTCAATGGCCGGAAACAGCATCGGACAGTTCTTTCGCGTCACCACCTTTGGTGAATCTCACGGTATTGCCCTGGGCTGTATTGTTGATGGCGTGCCGCCGGGCATCCCGTTAACCGAAGCCGATATCCAGCACGATCTCGACCGTCGTCGTCCAGGCACGTCGCGCTATACCACCCAGCGCCGTGAGCCGGATCAGGTGAAAATTTTGTCTGGCGTGTTTGAAGGTGTGACCACCGGTACCTCGATCGGCCTGCTGATTGAGAACACCGATCAGCGCTCGCAGGATTACGGTGCCATTAAAGATCTGTTCCGTCCTGGCCATGCGGATTACACCTATGAGCAGAAGTACGGTACGCGTGACTACCGTGGTGGCGGCCGTTCATCAGCACGCGAAACAGCGATGCGCGTGGCTGCTGGGGCGATTGCCAAAAAATATCTGCAGATGAAGCACGATATTGTGGTTCGCGGCTATCTGGCGCAGATCGGCGACGTGGCCTGTGAACTGAAAGACTGGAGCATTGTGGAAGATAATCCTTTCTTTTGCCCGGATGCGGACAAGCTGGACGCGCTGGACGAGCTGATGCGCGGCCTGAAGAAGGAAGGCGATTCGATTGGGGCCAAGGTCACGGTCATGGCGGAAAACGTACCACCAGGCCTGGGCGAGCCGGTTTTTGATCGCCTGGATGCCGACCTGGCGCATGCGCTCATGAGCATCAATGCGGTGAAAGGGGTAGAAATCGGCGACGGTTTTGCTGTGGTTAATCAGCGTGGCAGTCAGCATCGCGATGAAATTCGCGCCAGTGGTTTCCAGAGCAACCATGCGGGCGGTATTCTGGGCGGCATCAGCAGCGGTCAGACCATCAGCGCCAATCTGGCCATGAAGCCCACCTCCAGTATTACCGTGCCGGGGAAAACCATCACCCGCGACGGCGAGGAAGTGGAGATGATCACGAAAGGTCGCCACGATCCCTGCGTGGGCATCCGTGCCGTGCCGATTGCCGAAGCCATGATGGCCATCGTGCTGATGGATCATCTGCTGCGCCAGCGCGCGCAGTGTGGCGATGTGCACTCCACCGTGCCACGTTGGTAAGCCAATGAAAATTTTGCTGATGGTGAGCGCGCTGTTGTTGAGCGCGGCCAGCCTGGCGACGACGCCGTGGCAGCGCATCCAGCACCCGATTGCGGGTCAACCGACGGCTATTGGTGGCTTTGCCAATGGCTGTATTGTGGGTGCGCAGGCTTTACCGCTTAATTCGCCTGATTATCAGGTGATGCGTCAGGATCAGCGCCGCTATTTCGGGCATCCCGATCTGATCCTGTTTATCCAGCGCCTGGCCACCCAGGCCCATAGCCTCCAGCTAGGAAACGTGTTGATTGGCGATATGGGCATGGCGGCGGGCGGGCGCTTCAGCAGTGGACATGCCAGCCATCAAACCGGGCTGGACGTGGACATCTGGCTGCAACTGCCTAAAACCCGCTGGAGCGCGCAGCAGCTGCTTAAGCCCCAGCCGCTGGACCTCGTCACCGCCGACGACAAGAACGTGGTGGCGCGCCACTGGCAGCCTGAGATTGACAGCCTGATTAAGCTGGCGGCGAAAGATGAAGATGTCACGCGTATTTTCGTCAATCCGGCGATTAAAAAGCAGCTGTGTGCCGATGCAGGCACAGACCGGGCCTGGCTGCGTAAGGTGCGCCCGTGGTTTGCGCATCGCGCCCACATGCACGTCCGTTTGCGCTGTCCGCAGGGCAGCCCCGACTGTGAAGAGCAGGCACCGCCGCCTGCCGGTGACGGCTGCGGAGCAGAACTGCAAAGCTGGTTTTTGCCCAGGCAGCCTGGCTCTGCACCGGTGAAACGCGAACCGCCGCCGCTGCCTGCGGCCTGTCAGGCACTGCTGGATAAACATCTACTGTAAGGGTTCCCATGGAATGGTTCGTTGTCAGCCCGTTTTTGGTCGCGCTGCTGTTTTTCATTGCGCTGCTGGCAGGTTTTATTGACTCCATTGCGGGCGGCGGCGGACTGTTAACCGTTCCCGCGTTGCTGGCGGCCGGGCTGTCACCGGCTCAGGCGCTGGCAACCAACAAGCTGCAGTCGGTCGGCGGATCGTTCTCGGCCAGCCTCTATTTTGTCCGGCGCGGGGCGATTAAGCTGAGCGAGCAGCGGCTGAATATTGCCATGACCTTTTTGGGGGCGGTTGGCGGTGCCATTCTGATCCAGCACCTCCAAGCTGATTTTTTGCGTCAGGTGCTGCCGCTGTTGTTGATTGCTATTGGCATGTGGTTTCTGCTGATGCCGCGCATCGGTGAAGACGATCGCGTTCACCGCCTGCAGGGGCTGCCTTTTGCCCTGGTCGGCGGTGGCTGTATCGGCTTTTATGATGGCTTCTTTGGACCCGGTGCGGGCTCTTTCTACGCGCTGGGCTTCGTGACGCTATGCGGCTACAACCTGGCGAAAGCCACCGCCCACGCCAAACTGCTCAATTTCACCTCCAACTTGGGCAGCCTGCTGTTTTTTATGTTTGGTGGCAAAGTGGTCTGGGGCACGGGACTTATCATGATGCTGGGGGCTTTTTGCGGGGCTCGCCTGGGCGCCAGGCTGGTGCTGGCACGCGGACAAAGGCTGATTCGCCCGATGGTGGTTATCGTTTCGGCGGTGATGAGCATCAAGCTGCTCTGGGACAGCCACGGCAGCGAATTCATGGCCTGGCTGAGCACGCTGAATCTGTAATACTTTTACGTGATGACTTAATGACAACAACACATAATTACGCGCAGCTTATTACGCTGTTTGATGACTGCTTTAGCCACGATTTTCAGACCCGTCTAATTAAAGGCGATGACGAACCGATCTATCTTCCAGCGGATGATGAATCACCATGGAACCGGGTGGTTTTTGCTCATGGGTTTTATGCCAGCGCGCTGCATGAAATTTCACACTGGTGCATTGCTGGCGAAGCCCGGCGTAAGTTAGTGGATTTTGGCTACTGGTATTGTCCGGACGGACGCGACGCGCAAACGCAAAGCCAGTTTGAAGCGGTTGAGGTGAAGCCGCAGGCGCTGGAGTGGATGTTTTGTGTAGCCGCAGGCTTTCCCTTCAACGTCAGTTGTGACAATCTCGAAGGCGATTGTGAGCCAGATCGCATTGGCTTTCAGCGTAAGGTTCATGCCCAGGTCATGAGCTATCTGGCGTCGGGTATTCCTGACCGCCCCGCACGCTTTATTTCAGCCCTGGCTGACTATTATGGCAGGCCTTCTCTGACCGCATCGCAGTTTCCCTGGCCGGACGATCTGTGATGCATAAGGGACTTAATAACAGAGGAATGATGAGATGATCGCAGAATTTGAGGCACGTATTCTGGCCCTGATTGACGATATGGTTGAGCACGCCAGTGACGATGAGCTATTTGCCAGCGGTTATCTGCGCGGCCACCTCACTCTGGCAGTCGCTGAAGTGGAACTGCTGGACGACCACACGCCGCAGGCGCTACAGATTCAGGTGACACGTAGCCTGCAAAATGCCATTGCTGCCGGGGAGTTATCGCCACGGGACCAGGCGCTGGTGATTGGCATGTGGGATAACCTGTTTTTACAGGCCCGTCAGACGGCCTGAGTAGTCAGGGCGGCAGACCGCCCTGTGCTATTTCCCCGCTTTTTTACCCTTCAGTAGTTTTCTTACCCAGTAACGATTGGGATGAAGCGCCGCGAGCGTGTTGAGGTCCAGCGGCTGGGGTTCACCGCTAAGCTGAGCCGCCAGCACTTCCGCCGCCAGGGGGGCGCTGCACAGCCCGCGTGAGCCAAGCGCACCAAACAGATAAAGGCCAGGGAAACAGGGCGCCATTTCGCTCTTAGCCTCGCGGGCGCGCTGCTGAGCAAGATCGGCATAAACGTCAAGCGTTGCCACGTAATCCGGCACGCTGCCGACCATGGGCAAATGATCGCGTGTGGCGCAGCGCACGCCGTTGCGCGCCTCGCCCTCACTGACGTCCACGTCATTCACCCAGTCGCTGTGTGGCAGGCAGTGCTGCAGACGGCTGCGGTTTTGCTGCTGATCGTCTTCGCGATAGGCGGTAGAGGTGTCGCCACGATGATAGCTGGCCCCGATACAGTGCGTACCAAACTGCGGGCTGGCTGGCGTGAGGTAGCCGTCATAGCAAAGTACCGTTTTCAGTGCCGACAGGGCCGGTGAAGCCGGGATATGGCTGACCTGACCGGCGACCGGGTAAACCGGCAGGGCATCGGTCTGAGGCAGATCGGTCATGGCATGACCATTAGCCAGCACCACAGCCTGATGCTGGGTTGCGGGCTTTTCGTTAAAGGTTAACTGCCAGCCTTGCGGAACCTGCGTCAGTGCGGTGACGCGGTGCAGCCAGTGAATGCGTAATCCACGCTGCTCGCAGTGGGACAACAAGGCTGTGGTTAATTCGGCCGGGGCCAGCCAGCCGCCCAGTGGATAAAAGATACCGCCGCAATCCAGCGCCACATTTGCCAACGCGGCTGCCTCGTCCTGGTTGACGCCAAAGGCGACCTCAGCCGGTAGGGCCATATCCAGCATCTGCGCAATCTTACTGGCACTTTTCTCGTCCCAGCCCAACTGCAATACGCCGCTCCAGTCATGTTCATAAGGCAGATCGAGTTGATCATACAGGCGACGGGCAAAACTGAATGCGGCAGGAAAGAAAGCCGCCAGGGCAGGATCGTGCTGGTTAAGGAGCGGATAGAGTGCGCCCTGACGATTACTGGACGCCCCCAGCGCGGGTGCCTCGTCAGCGCAGTAGAGCGTCACGCGAAAGCCCCGGCGAAGTAAGGCAAGGGCCAGCGTCGCGCTGGCAACGCCGCCGCCGACCAGGGCGATCTCCTTACCGGACAGGGCAGGGCGCGCATACCAGGGCTGGCGATGAGTCAGCGCAGGCGCGGCCTCAAGCGAACCGCACAGCATTTCCCGTTTCGGCCCAAAGCCTTTACGCCGGGTCACCGCAAAGCCCGCCTGTTGCAACCCGCGCCGCACAAAACCCGCTGCTGTAAAGGTCGCAAATGTGCCCCCTGGCCGGGCCAGTTTCGCCATCGACGCAAACAGTTCCGGCGTCCACATATCGGGATTTTTCGACGGCGCAAAGCCATCCAGAAACCAGGCATCCACCTGGCGATGCAGACTGTCATCAAAATTATCAATTAGCGCATTAATATCGCCTAACCACAGGTCCAGTGTGACGCGGCCCGAATCAAATAACACCCGCTGGCAGCCTGGCAGTGCCAGCGGCCACTGGTGCTGGAGCTGTTCGGCCCAGGGGGCCAGTTCGGACCAGTGCTGGTGGGCCGCCGTTAAATCGGCCTGCGTCAGGGGGAATTTTTCAAAACTGATGAAGTGCAGACGTTTTAGGGGCGCGTCAGGATAATGTTGCTGGAAGGAATCAAAGGCCTGCCAGAGCGTGAGAAAGTTCAGGCCTGTGCCAAACCCGCTTTCGGCAACAATGAGCAGATCGCGCGGGTGCTGATGAAAGCGTTGTGGGAAATCATTGCCACCCAGAAAGACATAACGTGTCTCTTCCAGACCGTTGTCATTGGAAAAATAGACGTCGTCAAACGCTCGGGAAACAGGTGTACCCTGTTCGTTCCAGCTCAGTCTGGCGTGTTCAACCTGGGGTGTTTTCACAGTAAAGGCTCATTTTTCAGGGAGTGTCAGGATCTTATCGGTCGGCGTGACATGACGCAAATTTACAAAAGGAAATGGCTGATCGGACTTGTTCGGCGTACAAGTGTAAGCTAGAGTGCTCGTCAAATAACAGAAGTGGTGAGGAAGATTGAATGAAACGTGCTGTGATTACTGGCTTAGGGATCGTTTCCAGTATTGGTAATAACCAGCAAGAGGTGCTGGCATCTCTGCGTGAGGGCCGCTCAGGCATCACTTTTTCCCAGGAGATGAAAGATTCCGGCATGCGTAGTCACGTCTGGGGTAACGTTAAACTCGATACTACCGGCCTCATCGATCGCAAAGTTGTGCGTTTTATGAGTGATGCGTCCATCTATGCTTACCTGTCTATGGAAGAAGCCATCAAAGATTCTGGCCTGAGCAACGAAGCTTACCAGAATAACCCTCGCGTAGGTCTGATTGCAGGATCTGGCGGTGGTTCCCCACGTTTTCAGGTTTTTGGTGCGGATGCCATGCGCAGCCCACGCGGTCTGAAAGCCGTAGGGCCTTATGTGGTGACTAAGGCAATGGCGTCAGGCGTTTCAGCCTGTCTGGCTACGCCGTTTAAAATCCACGGCGTGAACTATTCAATCAGCTCTGCCTGTGCGACCTCCGCGCACTGTATCGGTAACGCGGTTGAACAGATTCAACTGGGCAAACAGGATATCGTTTTTGCGGGCGGCGGCGAAGAGCTGTGCTGGGAAATGGCCTGTGAGTTTGATGCAATGGGCGCACTTTCTACGCGTTATAACGACACGCCAGAAAAAGCCTCACGGACCTATGACAACGAACGTGATGGCTTCGTCATTGCGGGCGGCGGCGGTATGGTCGTGGTTGAAGAACTGGAACATGCGCTGGCGCGTGGCGCGCACATCTACGCTGAAATCGTGGGCTATGGCGCAACGTCGGACGGGGCAGACATGGTTGCGCCATCCGGTGAAGGCGCAGTGCGCTGCATGAAGATGGCGATGCACGGTGTGGATACGCCAATCGACTACCTGAACAGCCACGGAACCTCTACGCCAGTCGGTGATGTGAAAGAGCTGGGTGCCATTCGCGAAGTGTTCGGCGACAACACGCCGTATATTTCTGCAACCAAAGCGATGACCGGCCACTCCTTAGGGGCGGCGGGCGTGCAGGAAGCTATCTACTCGCTGCTGATGCTGGAGCACGGTTTTATTGCCCCAAGCATCAATATCAGCTCGCTGGACGCGGCGGCAGAAGGGATGAATATTGTGACTCAGCCAACTGAAAAAGCGCTGACCACGGTAATGTCAAACAGCTTTGGCTTTGGTGGCACCAACGCCACGCTGACAATGCGTAAATACCAGGCTTAATGCCCGGTTAAAAACGTGGCGTCGCGCTGCCCGGCACGACGTGAACCCTGCGAAAAGGTCGGCTTGCCGGCCTTTTTTGTTTTGGTTATCCCTCAGCGACGGTTGGGTGATGAGCCCGATGAAAGCAGCCTCACCAGCTTATCGCACCCGGCCACTATCTCATCCGGCGTCAGCGCCGCAAAACCCAGAATCCAGCCTTGCTGACGCGCGCCATCGCCGTAGAGCGGACTCAGGCGAGGCAGCAATAACCCCATCTTCTCGGCCTGTAAGCTCAGCCTCGCTTCGTCGCCCTGCCGCAGAGCAACGGTTGTCTGCAGTCCACCCGGGCAGGGAAAGGGGCTGAGCCAGGGCGTCAGGCGTTGCGCTATCTGCTCGAGTAAGCGATCGCGGCGGCTACGGTAAAGCTGGCGCATCAAACGCAGGTGGCTGGCAAAATGCCCCTGCTGCATAAATTCCGCCGTTACCGCCTGGGGCAGCAGGGCGCTGTGCCCGTCAAGCAGGCTGCGCGCGCGACCTAAGGGCGCGACCAGCGGGCCGGGCACCACCATCCATGCCAGACGTAGCGACGGAAACAGCGATTTTGAAAATGTGCCGAGGGTAATGACCCGGTTATCGTTGTCGAGTCCGTGCA